>ERZ1035027.292-NODE-292-length-30969-cov-5.759753_pt1 | contig 30969 bp, 16 predicted proteins | sample MGYA00520604_ERZ1035027 | MGnify/ENA primary metagenome ERZ1035027 (study PRJEB33766, sample SAMN09781743) | gut metagenome | biome: gut microbiome | host: Homo sapiens | place: Madagascar | study: EMG produced TPA metagenomics assembly of the PRJNA485056 data set...
CCTTATTATATAGTAAGACCCGGCACGTAAAAGTAAAGGGAAGTGCAGACATCGACCACGTGGTTCGTGTGGATTTCTATCTGCTTAATGGCAAGGATTCGCTTGTGAAATACGTGGAGGAAGTGGATTTGAAGGAGCATCTCTAAGAGCAGCTTCATCGTTCTCATATCATCATATCTTGCCTATTTCTATAAAAAACATATAAAATCGGCAGAATAAGCTATGGTATATTTTGCCGAAACAATTCTTTTTTGTATCTTTGCGGCAACTTTAAACAAAAGATATAGTATGATTGTAGGAAGAAAAGAAGAAATCGCAGAACTTGAAAAGTTGTACCATAGCGACCGTCCCGAGTTCGTTGCCATATATGGACGCCGACGTGTTGGCAAGACTTTTCTTATCAAACAAGCACTGAAAGGACGCATTACCTTTCAGCATACAGGCGTATCACCAGTTGACCAAGACAATGAAAAAAGTCGCATGAAGACTCAATTGGAAAGTTTCTATTACGCCTTGCTTAACCAAGGCCTGGAAGGATACAAAGCACCCAAAACATGGATGGAGGCATTTTTCCTACTCGAACAACTCTTGCAGAATCTTGACAATGGTGAGCGGCAAGTAGTATTCATAGACGAGTTACCTTGGATGGATACCCCACGCTCTGGTTTCCTTCCAGCCTTTGAGAACTTTTGGAATGGCTGGTGTAGTGGCAGGGACAATATCATGTTAATCGTTTGCGGTAGCGCAACCTCTTGGATTCTTAGCAATCTCTCTAAAAACAAGGGTGGGCTATATGGACGCTTAACTGCAGAAATCAAACTGTCCCCTTTCACATTGAAAGAATGTGCCATGTACTTTGAACATGCCAATATACAGATGAGCCAGTATGACATATTGCAAAGTTACATGGTTTTCGGTGGAATACCTTATTATATTAGCTACTTCCAAAAAGGATTGAGTTTTGAACAGAATACAGATAAGATTCTCTTTGGTAACAAACCGAGACTAAAGGATGAGTTCAACCGATTATTTGCTGCTATCTTCAATAATCCAGAAGATAGCAAAAAGGTTGTACGCTTATTGGCAACTCGGCACAGTGGGTTTACCCGAGAAGAAATCAGCAAAGCTACAGGATTGCCTTTAGGTGGTGGCTTGAGCAAGACTTTAGCAGCTTTGGCTGAAAGCGATTTCATTACATGTTATTCCCCATATGGTATGCCGAAAAGTACAATCTGTTACAAACTGATAGACAACTTCTGTCTATTCTGGCTAAAATATGTAGAAGAAAACAGCAAGGATGCAGGATTCATCAGCGATAATATGACTTCCGACATCTTGAAGGCATGGCATGGTGTTGCTTTCGAGGAAGTTTGCTGGCAACACATCCAGCAAATCAAACGAGCCTTGGAAATCGGTGGTGTCAAATCATCACTCTCAGCTTGGAATGTAAGAGGAGACGAAAATCAAGATGGCACTCAAATAGACCTCTTGATTATCAGAAACGACAATGTGGTGAACTTATGTGAAATGAAATTTGCCAGTTCCCCTTACACCATCAGCAAGGAAGAGGAAATACGCTTGCGCCATCGCATAGAAGCACTCAAAGCCACTCTTTCTCCCAAGCAAACCATTCACCTAACAATGATTACCACCTATGGTATTGCTTATGGCAAGCATAGTGGCATTGTACAAAAAGAGGTTACTATGGATAGTCTATTTGAATAGAATCGAAACGATAATCCTTATTGATGGCAAACTCTCCTTCCGAGAATTTCATTCCACATAGATTGATGGTGTTGTCGCCACGCTCTATCACCATATCTATCTGAGCGGCCCGCTTATCAGCCTCCCCACTACTCCTACTCCGCCATGAATATAAATTGGTGGATACACCAGCTATACCCAACCGCTGCTTGACCTGAGAGTCATGTAAAGCTCTGCCATCTCGTATCTTGACCGCATCATCCCCTTGGTCTTCAGAAACGCTTCCGATTCTCCAAGAGAAAAAGGTTGCAGGAATAGACGATGGGTAAGACGACCATAAAGTCCACCATGATTATTGATGAGTTTGTCCATCATCCAGGAAGTGGCAGAGCCACAGACTATCAGAACGATGTCGCGACGTGCCGAAGCCCATCCATTCCAGAAGTGCTCCAAGGCAGAGATAAAACAAAGATAGCAAGAAAAAGCAATTATTGGCTATATCTTACACAGTTTTAAGCCAATAATACATATTTTTAAACATTATTGGCTAAATTCCACATTCCTTTCAGCCAATAATGCATATTTTTCTGAAAGAGCAAAAGTATTTAAAGGATCATGCTGCAAAGATACATCTTATTTTCAAGAGTCCAAACGAAAATAAGCAAAATCAAGCATTTCCAAACCAAAAAGAACTCAGCTTCGATGCATATCCAAACCAAAAACCTATACTTGGGCTATTACTACTATAGCAAAAAAGGTGGGTGTACTACAGAATACCATAATACACCCACCGCTTACATTAAATTTATCTTACAATAATCTTTTTCCCATTGTGAATATATACACCAGGAATATTTGGCTTAGCAAATAGCTTAACACCCTGTAATGTGTACCATACACTCTTCTTTTCCACATTTATATTAGAAATATTCGTAGAAACATTTTCCTCCACAATGTGAGTAAAGTATTTCCATACCTCAGAATTAGCATAAGATTGCTTAGTGCCAACAGGAACATAGAGAATACACTTGTCGTAATCAACAGCACCATTAAAAATGCCTTCATCGACAACATAAGGAATGGACGAACGGCAATGTATCTCCCGAATTCCTCTATCACAGTTAAACATCCAATTATGTGCAAACTCAACATCAGCAACTGGCAATGTGACATTACATAAGTTTATACTTGCTCCAAAAGCCTCATGTCCGCATTTCTTCACATTGTCACCGATAACGAGTTCTTTCAGGTAATAGCAGGCATACATAGCCAACCCGTCAACTTCTGTCACAGGAAGACCATTAACGGTTGCAGGAATCTCTACTTTTCCTCGATAAGGATTGTAGCCCCTTACCACCTTCAGTGCAGAGCCATCGTCGGTATATTTATAGTAGATACCATCAATATACATCAAGCCCTCATCGTCACTGATTGCACAGACATCCAATGTGTCCGTAGCTGCCGCATATTCATTATTTCCGTCTTGAATAGCAACCAACATATAAGTACCCTCTTCTGGGAATGTTATGTTATTGCCTTCTATCTGAGGAACACGATAAGCACTTTCTACTCTTGGTGCCAGAGCGTACGAATATCTGACAGGAAGACCAGAAGAAGCCGTTGCATTCATTTCTATCGTAGAACCAACCTTTGCTTTTATCTCTTGGTCCCAAGTGATAGTTTGCTTCTTTAACTCCCTCTTTAGAACAGTGAGTGTACCAGTTATGTAGCTTTTCACTTCATAATTATCAGCTTCTACACCATATACGGTAATAGGATATTCACCTGGAGCACTTGCTTCATCTGCTTCACAAGAGAAGACAGGTTGCTTGGTCAGGACTGCTTCATCCTCACCATTCTTGAAACCACTGTAACTTGCCGTAAACTCAGGAAGTTTATCTCCTTGCGTAATGGTATAATTTTCAGCAGTTACAACTAATGGTGCTTTTTTCACCGTCAAAGTACCTGGAACAAATGTCACATGATAGTTTTTAATCGTTCCCTTGTTTATCTCTATCTCATAAGTTCCTACTTTTGAATTTTTATCAGCAGAGCAGATTATCTCTGGTTCACCAATAAGAGCAGCCCCCTCTGTCTCTATTTCAAACGTAGGATTATCATCCCCATACTCACGAGAACAATCCTTCACCTTGACTGTAGCAGGAGACATATCCATTTCTACGATATGACCTGCAAAGTAATCCCAGCCAGGAGCTGTCTCGTAGGCAGACTTTGAGCCAAGAGGGACGTAGAGGGTTACGTCTTCTGGAAGAGACGTGAATGTTCTATCAGGCTCCACACATTTCGCAGGATTAGTACTCAAACTTATAAAAGACTTTAGATTCATAGACACGCCCCAAAAAGCATCAGTATGAATAGTTTCAAGACCAGCCCCTAGGACTACAGATACCAATCCATGATCTTCTGTTAAGAATGCCCCCCAAACCTCTTTAACGGAATTTGGCACAATCAGTTCCTTGATATTTCTACACCAGCGTATAGCTTGACCCCCAATACTCTCTAATCCTTCATTTAACTTTAAAGAACTTACATTAACACACATTGCCAAAGAATTATCACCTAACTTTTTTACACAATAGCAGATACCATTTGCTTTTACAACAGCAGGAATTTCTAATGTGCCAGAAACATCACGTCCATTACTCCATCCTTCAACATAATCTTCTTTATTCTCCATCTCAACATTGAAAGGATACACACTCGTTACCTTAAATATCATAGGCAAATTCTCCTCACCATTGTTGATGATATTGGCTGTAATAATATCACCTACCTTCACGATGTTAGGATATTCGGCATCATGATATTCCGCAGAGGACACTTCAGACTTTGCATCACCATTGACAGTTATCGCCTTGATTTCACAAGATGCATACAGATTAATAGGTTCTGTATATTTTCTTGCGTTCTCATTAGGTTCAGTTCCATCCAAAGTATAGTATATGACTGCATTATCTGTCTCTGTTGTGATGCGCAACGTTGCTTCGTCAGTTGAGATTATTGGCTTCGGCATACCTGTCACAGTCAACACACCTTGCTCATAACTGATTTCATAATTCTCAGCATCAGCACCGCTGATTGTAACAGCATACTCTGCAGGAGCACTTGCCTCATTAGCCTCACAAGAGAAGACTGGCTGCTTGGTCAGAACTGATTCATTCTCGCCATTCTTAAAGCCAACATAACTTGCCTTAAACACAGGCATTGCATCACCCTGCTTCTTGGTATAATTGCCAGCGGAGATAGACAAAGGAGCCTTAGTAATCACAAGACTACCTGACTCGAAGTGGACATTATAGTTCTTGATGCTGCCCTGTTTTACCTCAATAGTATAAGATCCTACTGGAGAATTTGCAACTGCAGAGCAGACAATCTCTGGAGTACCATCCAACGCAGCGCCCTCGGTCTCAAACTCGAACACAGGATTCTCATCACCATATTGACGGTTGTAACTCTTGGCACGAACAACTACGGCATCTGCCTCTACTACTGTCAGACGTCCCTGCTCGTAGCTGATGTCATAGTTCTCTGCATCCGCACCACTGATAGTAACGGCATACTCTGCAGGAGCACTCGCTTCATTTGCCTCACAAGAGAAGACTGGTTGCTTGGTCAGGACTGATTCATCCTCACCATTCTTAAAGCCAGCATAACTTGCCTTGAACACAGGCATGGCATCACCCTGCTTCTTGGTATAATTGCCAGCGGAGATAGACAATGGAGCCTTAGTAATGGTAAGAGTACCAGGAATATACGAGATTTCATATTTATCAGAAACTGCACCAGAAGCTACAATGTCATACTTTCCAACTTTACTACTATTATCTACAATAGTAGAAATGGATGCTGGAACAGAAAAGCCAACCTCAGAATCCCCATCTCTAAAACCAGAGTAAGTAATATTAAACTCAGGATTAGCATCACCATAAACCTTAGTAGTATTAGCAACATGAGCAGTCAATGGTATTTTCACTACAGTAACTACACACTTCGCTTGAATCAAATTATCTGCAGTGGAAGCAATAATACTACACTGTCCAGCAGACCTTGCGATAATCATACCGTTATCACTGACAATTGCCACTTTCTCATTATCAGATTTCCAAAGTATCGTTTTATCTGTGCAGTTTTCTGGCAACAAAGATGCCGTCAACTGTCGAGAATCGCTAACCTCCAATTGCATGTTACTTTCACTAATAGAAACTGAAGTTACAGGAACATACTTCACATCAACAACGAAGGAGAAAGGATCCATACGATAGGTACGAGCCTTGACATCAGAGAAAATGATATTTTCTAATTTAACAATCTGATTGCCCGCTATGCTTTTCTCGGCCTTAATCCACAGATCAATGACAGAGCCTATCTTCCCTGAAATTGATGTATTGTCCGAAGACATACAAATAATGCGAACTTTACCATTGCCCAATTGCTTTGTCTGCAATTGATGATTACCACATCGGCCAGTCAACCTTGTTTTGCTTAAATCCAGAGACAAGCCATTCGGCAAAACTACATCCATCTGAAAAGCAGTCATCTCACTCTCGTTGGACAATTCAAAGGAGAAAGCTTTACTAACTTCTGGCGAAATCTCACCACTCTTGACAAATACATCATTCTGTTCTTTTGTTCCCACAAAGAGTTGTGAATTATCCAATTTCACATCTCGATTATTAACATCTGAAAAAATAGAATTCTTCAGCTTAATATAGCCACCCGAAAAATCACTGGAAGCTCGCACAGAAATACGTACTAAAGCACCCTGATTTCCTTTTATCGACTCACCTTGAGTAGAATAGCCCAAAATTCTAACAGAGCCATCCGACATCAAGTTAGAACTCACAGAGAAAGAAGATGATCCCCTATCTGTAAGAGAGATATCAAAATTGCCATTCGACCTCGAGGCAATTTTTAAACCTTCAGGCAGTTCGATATCAGTCTGAAAGCCACGAAATACCTGACTATTATCCAAATTTAGGGTAATCGTCTTCGACTCACCAGGGACTACGTTCACTGGCTCTATATAAAAGGTATCCTTTGCTCTTGACGCAAGTGGCAATGCCAACAACGTCAAGAACAAAAGTACCATTGTTTTATTTAGTCTTATCATACCTTAACCATTATTTTACAGTAATCTTGACTACCTGTCCGTTCATCTTCACAAGATAAACACCAGCTTGCAAAGCTATCTTAGATGTCTCAGAAGCAAGACTGAATGTCTTCACAAGGATACCTGAAGTGGTATATATATAAATAGGTGTACCCTTCAAGCCTGTAAACATCAGACCGTCTGCAACAACCTTGACAGAAGTTCCGTCCACGCCAATACCATCAATAGAAGTTACTTCATTATTACGAGAGGTCAAACGATAGCCCTTAGCCTCAACATCAGAGCCGATAGCATTGGTTACACCTATACTTTTTGCATCCAAATTCTTCTTTGAAGACAAACAGAAGATAGGCTGTCCATCCATGAAAGTACTATTGCTAAGTGAATAAACGACAACACGCAAAGTATGAGCATTCAACTTAGAGTAACTCAACTGATGGGTTGTAGCCATCACTCCACTCAACTTCACATCCACATCATTCACATTTACTGGCAAAGTAATGTCTGCCTGCAAAGCAACAAAGTTACTATTATTGACTAATGCTATATCAATATTAGACTTATCTTGTTGAGACAATACCAAGCAATCCAAAGAACGGCCTGAAGAAGCATCATCCATTGCAGAAACACCATAGCCCTTAGCCATTGCAACCTGCTCTTTCACCTGCAAAACCTGTTGCATAATCAAGTCTGTTGTACCCGTTACATCGGAAATTGAAATATGGTCATCACTATTCACGTCGGCAGCCTCAAAAGCGAATGTTCCTGTCACCTTATTAAATATATAATTGACGGTATTAACAGCATCCACGACATTGATTTCATCATCATCATTAGAGTCACCTTTCAATACAGGCAAGACCTTCACCTGGCAAGATGCCTCCACCTGACTTCCATCCTGTGAAGTAGCCTTAATGACTGCATCACCAGGAGCTATTGCAGAAATCACTCCATCCTCGGACACCTTAGCCACGTCCTCATTGGTAGATGACCAGATAAAACTTGCATTGGTAGCATCAGTTGGAGCAACAATAGCAGAGAGTTGCGCCATATGATTCTTTCTGATTTTCAAGTTTACTTGACTCAAAGTGATTGAGGAAACCATTGTAGGGTCAACAGTTATAATACAAGTTGCCTTGGCACCACCGCCATCATTTGCTATAGCATGAATAGAAGTTTGACCAACTTTATGAGCTGTTACTACACCATCAGCAGATACCGATGCCACAGTCTCATCATCCGACTTCCAATCCACCTTCTTATTGGTAGCTTCATCAGGACTTACAGTTACTGCAAGAGCAAGAGTTTCACTGGCCTTCAAATGAGCGTCAGATTGGTTCAGGGTAAGAGTGATCGCACTTGTTATTTCCTTAATATTTTTCCAATCTTCCCAAGAGTCAGACTGTTTATACAAATCATAAGTTCCTTGTGGAACATATAATATTGCATTTGATGTAACGTCCAAAGGGAAATTTGCAGAACTAACTGGTGGATTTATAACATTGATTGTCACTTTATTAATATTATAGCAACCTTCAAAAGCATTACGGCCAATCGACAACAGTTCTTTTCCAAAATCTATGTTGTTTAAGGCAGAACATCCTTTAAATGATTCTACACCCAAATACGAAATCTTATTCATGTCAATTGTTGCCAAAGCAATGCAACCGTCAAACGAATTATCTCCCAAAGAACGTAAAGATTCAGGAATATTAATTGTCTTCAAAGAAACACATCCTTTAAAAGACGCTGCATCTATTCTTTTTAGAGATTTTCCCAACGTTATTTTTGTCATAGAAGAGCAATCTGCAAAAGCAAAAGAGCTGATAGAAATCAAGCTATCAGGCAACAATAAATTATCTAATTTTTTACACAATCTAAACGCTGCAGTTTCTATCGTCTGTAAGCCTTTGCTTAAGTCAATATTTTTCAACGACTCACATTTATAAAAAGCATTAGCACCTATATTACTTACCCTATCTGCCATCACAACTTGGTTTAGTTCCTCACATCCACAAAACATATTTGCAGGAATTGTTTTCACTGTAGAACTTAATATTATTTTTTTTAGTTTTGTACCAGAAAACGGAGATTTCTTTTCAAAAGAGATATTACGCCCCAAATACACGGAGTCAATAGAAGAATGAAACAAGTTAGAAAAGGAAGAAATTGTTTCGTACTTTAAATCATTCGAGCTGTCTTCAAAATAAGCGACTCGTAACTTTCTACAATCATTAAGAACAGTACTATTTATCTTTATTACACACTTAGGAATACAAAGAGAATCTAAAGACGTACATCCTGAAAACATATAACTTGGCAACTCTTGACAAGAAGAGGACAATGTCACTTTATTCAACAAGACATCATTAGCAAAAGCATACTTCCCGATTTTTCTCACATTCTTAGGAATAACTATTTCTTTTAATTTACTCATACCATAAAAAGCGTATTCGCCTATTTCCTCTAAACTCATAGGCAAAACTATACTATCACAGACAGTTTGCTCATAGAACAATCTATTTCTTAAGTATGTTACAGTACCTGAATCTGAGAACTCTATCTTTTTTAAAGAATATTGACGAAGAAATGGAGAATGACTTATTTCTTTTTCATCAAAATCAAGATTTCTACCGATATAAAGGTACTTTAAACGACAATCACCAAATAAGGGAGTCAACAAATCTTCGCGACCAGAACCATCATAAAAACAATCACTTCCATAGCCTAATTGTATTGCAGTATGAGAGTCTTCAAATTTCAATTCTTCAAGTTCTATACAGTTCCAAAATGCAAAATTACCGATTTTGCTCACACGACCAGGTATAGACAATTGTTTTAAACCAGAATATGAAAACACATGATCTTTAATCTCTAATGAATCTTTAGAATTCTTACTAATATAAAACTCATTCAAAGAGTTACCTGCAAAAGCATAGCTTCCTATCACTGAAACTTGGGCAGGAATTGATATTCGCTTTAAAGCACAACAATAAAATGCAGAATCTCCAATTGACAATAAATGCTTTGAAGTTTCTGTATACGAAACTGTTTTCAGAGATTTACATTTTGCAAATGCAGCTGTTCCTATTTCAGTAAGACTGGAAGGAAAAGAAATTTCAGATAAATTTACACAATTTCTAAAAGAACTATTCGACAAAACTTGTAACGATTTTCCCAAAACTACATCGTTTAAGTTAGAACAAGCATCACAAAAATTATTATAAAGTTTTGTCACATCCCTACCTATTGTTATTTTCCTTAAAGTTTCCTTATTAGCGAATGGTGCGGAAGCACTATTTTTTAATACCCATGATTTACCTGACAAATCATAAATTACAGCACTTTCTTTATATTTGTATTCTATATTTCTCCCAATATATAATTCTGTCAAAGGGCAGTCACAAAAATAATCATAAACACGATTTCTGTATTTATTATCTTTTGTCAACGCATCAACCTTTGAACTAATTGTATTAGTATTGTCTATAATTAACGATTGAGCATTATCTTCAAATCCAATGTAAGATAAACGTGTACAACCATAAAATGCATTTTGACCTATAGCCAGCACACTTCCAGGTATTGACAGGCGTTTTACATAAGAATTATTTGCGAAAACATAGGCTCCTATTTTTTTTAGCCCATCGTTCAAAAAAATTGTCACAATAGAGGAATCGTTTTCAAATGCTTTGTCTCCTATCACTTTTACAGAAGAAGGCAATTTTATACTTGTAAGATTTATACAATCAGAAAAAGCATACTTAGGTATCGTATCCAAAGAACATTCTATCTCCAAAACGCTCAGTTTGCTACATTCAGTAAAAGCCCCCATTCTTATTTTTTTCAAACTCTTAGGCAGGGCTAAATCCAGTAAGTTTCTACAATGTCCGAAAGCAAAGCTATCAATTTTCTTAAGACTCTGCCCGAATGTTACATTCTCTAATTTTGTATTATAAAAAGCGAAACTGCCTATTTTTTCAACATTTGGTAGTGATATAGAACTTAAAGAACTATGATAAAATAGATTTTCAGGTATTTCTGTTACATTTTTAGATACTGTAACTTCTTTAATATATGACTGAGCAGAAAATGGAGAAAAATATGAACCATAAGACTCGGAATCACGAAGATAATTTATATTACGCCCAATATATATATATTCCAAGTGAGATTGATTCATTGAAGCTGCATATCCTGAATTATAACAACCAAAATAAATAGCAGCAGAACTATCTTCTAACCTTATGCGTTTCAAAGCAAAACAATTGTAAAAAGGCAAGTTCGAAACTTTATCTACAATATCTCCAACTTGCACCACCGTAGCAGGAATACTTATTGACTCCATTACCGTACAGTTAGCAAATGCCTTGTCAGCAATCTTTGTCACAGTGAAGGTCACACCATTATACACGACGCTCTCTGGAATTTTGACATTAGCCGACAAAGAGGCATAATTGCCCGTTCCATCAACCTCATAAGTCACTGTGGCCGTACGATTGGACGTATCCAAGTCATAGTACAACCCATCAATCAATGTACTCGCTTGCAAAAGAGCACATTGCACGATAAGTCCAATTATTAAGACTAATCGCATGAATAAGCATTTACCTTTGTACATAGTTTTATATTTTAGTTTACGATTTTCCGACAAAGGTAAGGAGAATATTTGAAACTATCAAGTTCATAATGGTTCATAAGGTAAAAAAGTTGCCTTGCGCTGGTTCCTGCTATTTTCCGCAGCCATCATTTCGGAAAATAAGCAATATGAGAACGCATAACAAAGCATAAAAATAATGCTAAGAGTGGGCAACTAAAAACGGTAAACCACAAACTAAAATCGTTAAACCACATGAATTTGTTTCCGCATCCTTATTATTTCTCCGTTCAAAGACGTTGAACCGACATTCAAAGACGTTGAACCGCCATTCAAAGACGTTGAACCGACATTCAAAGGCGTTGAACGAAGATTACATAAGGATATACTAACACTTTCATAAGGGTGTATCAACTCTCTTATAAGGATGCAGAAACCCTTCCATACGGTTTCTTCCCCTTTTGATTGCAGTTTTTCAACCCATAAAAGCAGTATTATAACACAAAAAAATAAGGAAAACGCACAAATGAACCAACGTGAACTTGCATAATTCCAATATTCTTTCTACCTTTGCACTAAATTAATTGCACGCTAACTGCATAAACATAATACACATAACTATAAATCATAAAAGTAAATGGTAAACTTCAAATACACATCTCTATGCATTTGCACCCTACTAACAATGGGTGCATGCTCTTCAGAAGGCGGAAGCGGGACAGACCCTTTACAGCCTTCTCCTACAATTAAGGAGAAACTGCCCATCAGTATCAATACGTCTGTTGCGACTCGCGCAACGGACGAAGCTTTTGAGGTTGGTGATCAAATAGGATTGTTTGTTGTCAATCGAGAGGCAAATGGTACTGCCAACAGTTTGAAAACCCTCGGCAATTATATAGACAATATGCAGTTCACCTACGATGGAACTTGGAAAGCAGCCTCATCTATTTATTGGAAAGACGAGACTACCCATGCCGACTTCTATCTGTATTACCCTTACCAGAAATACATAAACAATGTGACTGCCGTGCCTTTACAAGTAAAAGCCGACCAAAGCGACCTTGCCGATTATAAGAGCAGCGACATGCTGATTGGCAAGACATTAAATGTCGCTCCTACAGATCAAGCTGTGAAGATAGAAGCCAAACACATGATGAGCCAAGCCATCATCACGCTGAAAGCTGGCAATGGCTTTACCGACGCATCGCTTGCATCATCCCTTGTGAATGTCAGAATCAATGGACTCAAGAGTACTGCCTTGGTCAACCTCGCCACCGGCGTGGTCACCGCAACAGGAAATGATACAGACATCATTCCATTAAAGGAAGATTGTATCTACAAGGCTATCATCGTACCTCAAGACGTAAAAGAAGGGAATTTCATTACCATCAACGTAGATGGCAGCAACTATTACCTTACAAGAAATTCCAAATTCCACGCTTTCGAGAAAGGGAAAAAATATAATTTCACCGTCACACTCAGCAAAACGAGCAGTGGAATCAATGTCAACATCTCCCAATGGGAAGATGACGGTATAGACTACGGCGGAACTGCCAACTAAAAAGGAAATATCAATGAAATTATCAAAATACACCTTATTATATATATTACTCGTCGGAATCGTGATACTGACAGGATGCAGCGACCACCTTTTCGATGATGAAAAGCAGCCAGATAGCAATCGCATCTTGTTGTCAGGAGACATTGAGCAACTTGCCGTTACCCGAGTAAACGACAATGGGTTCTGTGATGGCGACAAGATGGGAGTCTATATCGTAGATTATGAGGGTGACTACCCTGGCACATTGAAAGTGAGCGGCAACCGCGCAGACAATGTACAGCACACCTTCGATGAATCCCAGAACAAGTGGAATTCTGCCTACGACATCTACTGGAAAGACAAGCATACCCACGTAGATATCTACGGATACTACCCTATTGCCAATCCAGAGAGCATAGAAGACTGCTCATTCGAGGTACAGAAAGACCAAAGCAAAGAGTCGAAAGATGACGAAATGGGAGGATATGAGAGTAGCGACTTCCTTTGGGGAAAAGTTGCTGATGTCACTCCTACCGCCAACACGATTCGTTTGCCTTTGACTCACCGTATGTCGAATGCCAAGGTGACCTTGGTGAAAGGTTCCGGTTTCACCGACGAGGAGTGGGCAAACACCGAGAAGACGGTTCTGACTGCCAATGTAGCTCGTAAAGCAAGCATCAACCTTTCCACAGGAGAAGTAAAAGTAGCAGGCAGCGTGGAGAACACAGCCACCATTCCTTCCAAACATAACAATGAATGGCGCACGATCGTCATTCCACAGACTATACCTGCAGGCACTACCCTCTTCAGTATAACCATAGGAGGAGAGCCATACAAGTTTTCTAAATCCGGCGACTTCACTTACCAAGCAGGAAAGATGATGAACTTCGGCATCAAGGTGGATAAACTATCTACAAGCGGAGATTACAAGTTGACATTGATCAGCGAGAGCATCACCCCTTGGGAGAGCGACCTCGTGAGTCATAATGCCACTGCCAAGGAATACATTATCATCAACTCTACTCCTGGAGGATTGAAAGATGCCATCGTGGCAGCCAAAAAGGACTATACCCAAGTAAAAAACCTCAAGATTACGGGAGAAATCAATGCCAAAGACTTCTACTTCATGCGTGATTCCATGCCTCGCCTTTCTGCCTTAAACCTAAAGGAAGTTCGCATCAAGGCTTATGGAAGAAATGAAGAATACGAAGAAAATCAGGACGATCAAATCCCTAACAGTGCCTTTTACTTCATCCAAACCACAGGAGGAAGCAACAGCCTCAACAGGCTTATACTGCCAGACCACCTCAAGTCTATAGGCTCAAATGCCTTTTATGGTTGCAAATACCTCACGGGGTCTTTGGTCATTCCGGAAGGAGTAACTGAGATACGTCGTGGAGCTTTCAAAGGATGTACTGGTCTCAATGGCACCTTGACCCTTCCTTCTACTCTCAAGAAATTAGGGAATCGAGGCGAGGATGACATGCAAGACGAAGGAACGGATTACTACGGAGGAGTTTTCCAAGGTTGTAATAATCTCACAGGAAATCTTAGGTTACCAGACAATCTGGAACTTATCAGAGGATATTGCTTTGCAGGTTGTTCGGGATTCTATGGTGAACTAAAGTTGCCTTCACATCTTAAGAGAATAGCGAACTGTGTTTTCCAAGGATGCTCAGGACTCACAGGTTCTCTGACTATCCCACAAAATATTACCACCATACCTTCCGAGGCCTTCCACGGATGCGGCTTCAATGGAACACTTACCTTGCATGATGGCATCATCAACATTGCCAATGACGCTTTTGCCGACTGTCATTTCAGAGGAGAGCTACACTTGCCAAAAAGCCTGAAAGTCATCTCTGACAATGCTTTTGGCAACAATGATTTTTCCGGCGAATTGAAGTTACCTTCAAGCATTGGTCATATAGGCAGCAGAGCCTTCGCCAACGACTGGAGATTAATGGGCACTATAGAATTTCCGGAAGATATGCAAAGCATTGGGGAATTTGCTTTTGCCAACTGTAATATGATAGAAGGCATCATCTTTCCGGAGTCCATGGAAACCATACGGCAAAATGCTTTCAGTGGATGTTACGGCATCAACTCCATCATTTGTCGTGGCGACATGCCTGCCTATATAGAGGAGAATGCTTTCGAGGGAATTGCCAAGGACAATTTCACGGTCGAAGTACCAGAGTCTGCCATCGCCCAATACCAGACTGCCAACGGATGGCGTGACTTCAAGCGCATCGCTGCCCACCATGAGTTGGTTTGTCGCCCTTCCGTGGCTTGCGCCCTCAGCACAGAACACAAGCAGACCTTGACTATCAATGCCGAGGGAGAATGGGAGGTAGCGAGCAAACCAGACTGGTGCGAGGTCTCTCCTTCCAACGGAAACAAGAAGACAGAAGTGACATTGACCATCAAGTCGATGGCAAAAGGGGCTGGCAACCGTAATGGAAAAGTAGTATTCCAACTGAAAGACAAGGAATACACCCACGAGTGCAATGTATCGCAATATGGATATGAATATGGTGAGGACGAATGGGTTACCTTACAAAAGGCAACAAAGGGCAAAAACGGTGGCATCAATATCATATTGATTGGTGATGGATACAATGCCAAGGACATTGCTAATGGTGATTATCTGAAGAATATCCAGCAAGAAGTGGAATATTTCTTTGGTATCGAACCTTACAAGACATATCGTGAATATTTCAACATCTACACAGCCATGCCGCTATCTACAGAAAGTGGCATCGGAACAGTGAACACGATCCGTTACAATCGCTTCAATACGACCTTTACTGCGGGCGTAGGTCTGAAAGCTGATTACGATGAGATCTTCTCATACGTATTAGGTGCGCCTACCGTCAACAAGGACAACTTGAACCAGACGCTTATCATCATCATACCGAATTCTACCGATTATGGTGGTATCACCCAGATGTGGGCAGATGGCTCAGCCATCGCTTTTTGTCCTCTTAGCACGTATGACTATCCACTCGACACTCGTGGAGTCATCCAGCATGAGGCAGGCGGTCATGGATTTGGCAAGCTCGGCGATGAATACATTTACCACAATGCTTTCATTGATGCCTGTGGATGTTCTTGCTGTGGGCACGTGGATGAGTTCAACTGGGCTAAGAGTCTTGGATGGTACGACAACCTTTCGCTTACGGGCAAAATGCACGAAGTGGATTGGAGCCACCTCATCTACGACGACCGTTATAGCGATATCGTGGATATTTACGAGGGTGGATTCATGCACACCAGAGGCGTTTTCCGTTCGGAACCGAACTCTTGCATGAACAACGACATTCCTTACTATAGCACCATCAGCCGTGAGAGCATCGTGAAGCGTATCAAGCAGTACGCTGGAGAGACTTTCACTTTCGAGGATTTCGTGAAGAATGACAAGCGAGACGCTGGTGTGGTGGAGAGTCGTGCCTTCGGAATGAATGGAGATGAACGAATAGCTGGAACCTACCAGCACGCTCCTGTTTTCCACAAGGGAAGTCCTCTGAAAATGCAAAAAGTAAGAAGACGCAAATAACTTCTTCTCATTCATAAGAAAAAAGAAATATAAAAAGAAGAAACATGAGACGAAACCATATCATCAAACATACGTGCATAGCATGGAGCCTCATCTTAGGTTTAGCATCTTGCGGAGACGAAAATCTTCAAGATGCTCATTCCCTGGATGCCAAATCGACTCCGATGACCTTTACGGTAAGTCACCCAGGAAAGAAACTTACCCCCAAGAATACACGTGCTACGGAAACTGATTTTGAGAAAAATGACAAGATAGGACTTTTCGTAGCAAAAGCCGACTCACCTCTCGAAATCGGCGGAAACCTCGTGAACAATGCTGCCCTTACCTACGATGGCGGCAAGTGGATCCCTGCACATACTCTGTATTGGGACGAAGGCACTTACAATGCCTATGCTTACTACCCTTATATCAATAAATTGAGTAGTATCGAGGACCAACCGTTCAATGTGAGTACAGACCAAAGCACCCATAAATCAGGGACATCACTCGGCGGATACGAGGCAAGCGATTTACTCTTTGCTACAACTAAAGGAATAGCTGCGTCAACAGCACCAGTACCTCTCAATTTCAAGCATATCATGAGCAAACTGACCATCAGGCTCATCAAGGGAGAAGACTTCGAAGGAGAGATGCCTACAACTGCTGCTGTATATGTTCATAATACTGTTCCTTCTGCTACCATCGACCTACAGGCTGGTGTAGCAACGCGCTATATGAAAGGTTATCGCCAGTCCATCATTGCCCACCAAGATGACAACTACATATATTCCGCTATCATCGTTCCGCAACGAATTGAGAATCGTATGCCGCTCATCGAAGTCGTAATGAAGGGCGTAAGCTATCTCTTTGAAAGCAAGTTCCAGTTCAAACCGGGAACAGAGCACCTCGTCAACCTTATCATTTCGGACAACCCTGACCAAGTGAAGATTGAAATTGGTGGAGAAATCCAGAACTGGCAATAGTTTCATCTATACAAAGATTATCACAGAAATAGGAAATAACTGACTATCATAACGAATGAGAAAAACGATATATGTTTTGTCTTTACTAATTCTCGTTCTCGGAACATGGCTTGTAGTTTTGTGGCTCCCGTCATTCACTTCCCAGGAAGATGACAGACAAGAAACAAGGTATGGCTTGAACGAAGGACTGGAATTAGTGGAACAAGACTACGGAAAGGATGGCAAGCGCTATGTCGTGGAGGATGCCGATGGTAAGGAACTGTTCGTCATCCCCCTACGCAACTGTCTGCTCGACACTCGCTTTCGCAACGGACTGTTACGATTTCGGGAACAAGTCTCGCATCGAGAGGGTTTCATTGACCGACAAGGTATGGTGACTTTCACTCATGAGGGCTTTGTTTCCGTTCATGAGAACAATAAGAACTTGAATACAAGTTCCGCCAACACATCATCAGAAAATCCATCTAACACAAGTGCGACCTACCAAGGGGCAACAACAACCGTACACGAAGGAACATCTATGGTGCAATCAACCGAACAGTCCAATAGGAGGAAGGTGCTCTCGCAAGTGGATCTCCACACGATGGCACAAAACAACCCCTTCTACAAGGAAGCAGCCAAAATCATGCAAGGCAAGTTGAACGAAACCGACGCCAACCGTCGCCACACTATCCTCAACTACTGCGAACATTTCCGCACCGCCTACACCACCAAAGACATTGATTTTCTAAGACAGGTGTTTAGCGACAAGGCACTTATCATCGTGGGCAATGTAGTAAAGACTACAGCAAATGACAATAAGATACAAGCTGAGAATAAGGTGACATACGCCATCCATTCCAAGCACGAATATATCAACCGTCTCAACAAGGTGTTTGCAACAAACCAAAAGATAGAGGTCAAGTTCTCAGGCTTTCGTATCATGCGACATCCAACCTTGGACGGCATTTATGGTGTAACTCTGAGACAACAATACAAGAGCGACCGATACAGTGATGACGGTTATCTCTTTCTGTTGTGGGATTTCAGAAACAAATCGATGCCACTCATCCATGTCAGAACATGGCAACCTGCCTCTACGGTAGGAAGGAGTGGAGACATCATCAACATACAAGACTTCAATTTACAATAGACTTACATATAATATAATTAAGGTATGAAGTTTGAAAAGACCATCAAAAGAGTAAAGGAAAGGAAAGCGGGAGTCATGATTACCATCATGTTCTTACTGCTCATGCCCTTCTATAGTTCAGCCCAAGACTTCTCGGTAGCAAGCTTCCGCTTGTTACCCAACGACGTAAGCGCCTTCATTGACAATGTACGCGACCTCAATGACGAGGCTTGTGCACTCATGAAGATAGAGGCACCATCAGACTTTGCTTTCTCCACTCCATTAGGAATTGTGAAACGCAAGGACGAAGTGGGCGAAATATGGCTTTATCTACCCAAAGGTACCAAGATGCTAACCTTGAAACACCCGGAATGGGGCGTGATTAGAGACTACAAGTTGGACAAGCCTTTGGAGAGTCGCATGACCTACGAGTTGAAGCTCAATCTCCCCAAACCAACGATCACGGAAGTTCACGACACCATCGTAGAAGTAAAGACCGTGACCGACACGATAACAATACCACGAACTAAGCCCAAGATGCCTCTCTCCATCTACACCTTAGCTACTGTGGCACTCCATCAAGACGGTCCATCATACGGAATTTTCTTTGCCATGATGAAACGCCATGGTTTCTTCCTCCATGCGAGCAGCGACTTACAAGCCATCGGGAATACAGACGGCAATTGCCAAAAAGACGGAAGCATCGATACCAATGGCACTAAGCCTTACTTCACAGGCGAGACACGACATAGCAATTACACGCTGACCCTTGGAGCCATCCACCATATAAGTCGTAACATACGATTTTTTGAAGGCATAGGATACGGACGATGCGCAACTGCCTGGCAAAGGAGTGAAAGCGAAGGTGGCGGATATCTCCTCAACGAAGGATTGACCCATAAGGGCGTATCAGCCGAAGCAGGTGTACTTGCTTCCTTCAACAGGTTTACTATGACAGCCTCCACCATGACCATTGCAGGAAAACAATGGGAAGGTTGTATCGGATTAGGAATCAAAATATTTTAAAGAAATGAAACATCTTGTCATCAATCTTGCGATTATCATACTCATGGCTTCATGCAGCAGCGACAAGCCATCTTACCTGGAGCCGCACCTATCGACTTTGGCTGCTACCGACATCACTCGAAATGAAGCGACCCTGAACGGTATTGCCGAAATAGAAGGAGATGCTGACATGCCTCAACTCTATTTCAGATATGGAACAACGGAGAATATGGACCAGACTGTCCCTATCACAACAGAAAGTGAAAAGATATCAAAGCAAAACAGCGTCTCCGTTCGTCTGAAAAATCTCATTGCAAGCAACACCTATTATTATATGTTGCAAGGCAGCAATGGACGAACCATCACATCTGGAAACATGATGAACTTTACGACACTACCCAACGAGAAACCAAAGGTAGGAAATACAATCTTGTTAAGTCATGGCCCAACAAGTGCTTTCGTCAGTTACGACATCTTGGAAGATGGCGGAGAGAACATTACCGAAACAGGATGCTACTACGAATTGGCATCCCAAAGCGCTACAGAAACCCAGTCTGAAAAAGAGAACATGGAGAAAGAAATTCCAGGTAAAAATGCCACGAAAGAAATTCTTACCAACTACTCTGGAGGCTTGGGACAACAGAAACTCCTTATAGGAAAACTTACTCTCAATACGACCTATAAGATTTGGCCGTATGCCAAAAGCCGCATGGGAGAAACGATCGGTGACTGTATCACCTATACAACTACAAACGATGCCATCATGCTTCAAGAAGCAGGTGAATTGCAGTCCCTTTTGAGCAACAATCTATATGATTACACATCACTCACCTTGGCGGGTCCAATGAATGGTGACGACCTGAATTGCCTCAGAAAGATGATGGGAAGAAACTTAGACGAGACCGATACTCCAGGCAAATTAGCCTCCATAGATATGACAGATGTAAAAATTGTGGCTGGAGGCGGACCATACGGGGCTAACAGATATGTCCAAGACCACGTTATCGGACAAGGACTTTTTGCCAATTGCGATTATCTCACAAATGTAATCCTACCTACAGATGTCACAACCATCGAAAAGGATGCCTTTATGAATTGCAAGTCACTCGCCAAGATAGAAATACCTGCTTCGGTAAGCAATCTGCTGCCATCCAGCGGTTGTACGGCGCTGAGAGACATAGAAGTTTCAGAAGCCAACTCCAACTACAGCAGCGTCAATGGAGTGTTACTCAATGCACAACAAGCCAACATCTTATGGTTTCCAATGGGCAAGCAAGGAGAATATTCCTTGCCAAGAACCATCACTTCTATCGGTAACTATGCCTTCAAGGAATGCAGCATCGAGACTTTCATTCTTCCTGACAACATGAACGAAATAGGTCAAGGAGCTTTTATGGACAGCAAGGTAAAAGAAGTAAAGTTACCTGCCAACCTGAAACGAATCCCGACAAGCACTTTCCAAGGTTGCAAACAGTTGAAAGTAGTAAGGATAGGCAGTAAGACAGAGGCTATTTCTGACTATGCCTTCGACCTCTGCCCTCTTACCGACATCTATGTGGAGGCAAAACTTCCACCAGTATGCAGTTCACATGCCTTCACCACAAGAGGCACCAGTTTTCTCAATACCTGCATCGTTCATGTGCCAACAGGAAAAGCTGCATTTTACAAAGGAGATGTTATTTGGAAACGATTCAAGAACATCAAAAGTAACTCTTCCAAGTGACAAACAACGGATAAAAAAGGACTATAAAAACGACAGATTATGACAACTCCAGAAATAGAAGAATTGAAATCGCTCATCGAGCAAAAATACGGAAAGATGCTCTGTACTACTACAGACTTCGAGGAGTTTTCTATCTACCTCAAACAAAAATGGGGCAAGAGCATATCCTCCTCCACCCTCAAACGCCTATACGGTTACGTAAACGACGACCACAAGCCAAGAAACATAACACTCGATGCCTTGGCTCAATATATAGGTTACACCAGCTACACAGAGTTTACAAGATGGCTAAAGGACAGCACGAAGTATAACTCATCCTTTTTCATGGCACAACAAGTGATAAGCAACGACTTACAAGAAGGAAAGGAAATATCCATCGGCTGGAGTCCCAACCGAATACTGCGACTTCGCTATTTGGGTGAAAGCACCTATGAAGTCCTGAAATCAGAAAACAGTAAGTTGCAGATAGGCGACAAGTTTGTCACAGGCTGCTTTATCAAGGAACAGCCTCTGTATCTGCCTTATATAGAAAGGAAAGGCAAACGAACAGCAGCCTTTGTAGCAGGAAGGAATGGCGGTCTCACACTTATCAACGTCATGAAGTAATAATCACGCTAAATCAACTTTTTAGAATATGCCAGACAACCAAGATAAAGTAACAGGAAAAAACAATGATCCCGAGTCAAACTCTGGATATACAGAAGATCTCGACAAGGATACGAACGGCTCTGAATCCACTCCTATAGAAAATACCTATAGTAATCTACAGGAATACTACGTGTCTCAATCCGGTCACACTCGACTCTTCACTGCCACCAAATACGGCAAACGCTACGTCTTAAAATGCCTCAAGAAGGACTTTCTTTACACACCAGTCTATCAACAAGCCCTCACCAAGGAATTTGAGATTGGATTGGAGTTGGAACACCCCAATATCTGTAGAACCCTCAGCCTTGAGCAACTTCCAGAATTAGGAACCACCATCGTGATGGAACACATAGACGGCGAGACGCTCAAAAGCCTCATCAACAGGAAAGCACTGACCCATGAACTTGGTCGTAAAATCATCCTTCAGTTGATGAATGCCTTGGAGTATATGCACAGCAAACAGATTATACACCGGGACCTCAAGCCATCCAACATTATGATTACTCATACAGGACAGAATGTGAAAATCATCGACTTCGGACTATCAGACAGCGATGCATTCTTCATTCTCAAGCACCCTGCTGGCACTACAGGATTTATCGCACCAGAACAGTTCATGCCTGACGCAAAGGCAGAACCGAGGACTGATATCTTTTCCTTGGGAATGGTCATCACAGAAATAGCCACATCTATCGGAGATAAAAAACTGGAGAAAATTGCTAAGATATGCACTACCCACAATCCCTTGCTGCGCCCAAGCAGCATTGAGATCTTGCGCAAAAGACTATTAGAAAAGCCTCAGAACCGAAATGTCATCATACTTCTTGGCTGCATAGTCTTTCTCTTGGCTGTAGCCATTGGCCTATCCTACTATTATCGGCACCAAGTGACCAAACAAAAAGAAGCCACTATGGAGCAGTATCTCGAAGGAGATAGCGCTAACCATAGTGGCAACAAAGTTAGGGATGTTCAACTCTGGAATCCATATTAACTAATCATAAAATCCTGGCTGTTTGTACTCAATACCGAGTTCATCATCCACGGTGGCGATGACGCCCTGAATCTGACCCATGGCAAACATACGACCCAGAAGAGTGTAACCCGCATTGTGTCCGTGGTTACTCTCATCGAATACGCCGCCAGGCTCATCGGTGAAGGTCATACCATGGTCCACTCTCATAGGGAGACGACGACCCGAATTGCACTTGCCTTCCTGCTCTGCCTTCTCGAAGATGCGGCAAAGTTCGATGAGATGGCCACGACCACCTAAGTGAGAAGCCTCTGTGAAGTTGCCATTAGGGAAGATATAGCAAGAACGCAGGTGAACGAAGTGAGTGCGATCGGCAAACTGCTTAGCCATAGCTACACAATCATTGTGTTCACCGGCAGAGAATGAACCAGCACAGAAAGTCAAACCATTGTGCTTATTCGGCACAGCATCCAACATCCACTGAATATCCTCTGCACGGCCAATGATTCTTGGCAATCCGAATACTGGATAAGGAGGATCATCTGGGTGAACACACATATTGATATCGTACTCATCGCAGATAGGCATGATGGCCTCCAGCCAGTATTTCATATTCTCCTGCAACTTCTTCTTGTCAATGCCATCATAAAGTTTCAAGAGGTCGCGGAACTTCTGTACAGGAGCCGAGTCACCCTCGCTGAAATTACCGGATACAAAACCCTGGGTCTTGATGATGATGTTCTCTACCAAAGCATGATCCTGCTCTGGCGTAGAAGTCTTCTTGATTTCATCAGCCTCAGCCACGAGGTCTCTGCCCCACTTGTGTTCCTTAGAGAACTCAGCCCAATCCTCACGAGCGCCTTCACGCTGCAGGATATAGATATCAAAGTAGGCAAACTCGCCCCAGTTCATATAGAGGTTGTTGGCTCCGTTAGGATTGTCGTGCGACAAATCGGTACGAGCCCAGTCCAAGACTGGCATAAAGTTGTAGCAGATGCACTTGATGCCTTCCTCGCCCAGGTTGCGGAGACTTTCCTTGTAAACCTCAATCTGATGATCACGGTCAGGACCACCATATTTCAGGGTTTCAACTACAGGCAAAGACTCAACCACGCTCCATTTCATACCATAAGACTCGATGTACTCCTTGAGTTCATGAATCTTCTCGCGTGTCCAAACCTCGCCCAGAGGAACATCGTGCAATGCTGTAACGATGCCCTCAACACCAATCTGTTTCAACTGTGCAAGCGTAATCTTATCTTTCTTGCCAAACCAGCGCCATGTTCTTTCCATATATATTATATAATGTATAAGTTTGAAAATGAATTATCTCGCAGAAACATACTTATGCAATGTCTGTCTTACAGCCCCTTTGCCGGCAAAGAGTTCCTTCACCATACCTTCAATCTGCTCTCCGAAGCCTGCTTCGTAGAGGTCGAGACCAAATACATCCTTACGGGTATAGAGATTCTTGAGACAAGAATAATCCTGATCGGCCTTGCCTACTTCCAGAGGAGCTACAATAGCCTGAAGTTCTGCCAACAATGGGTCGGAAGAAGGCTCGAATGGTTTCAGATTGTCATCCAAAGCCTTGAGATAACGGGCATAACCAGCTAATACCAATGGAATCAACATGAGATTACTCTTATCGAGACCGCGGGCGATATACTTTTTGATGGTCTCACCGAAGCGGATAGAAAGTTTCTGACTGGTATCAGTAGCGATACGCTGAGGAGCATCTGGCATGAATGGGTTTGGCAGACGCTTGTTGATCACGGTGCCGATAAACTCGTATGGATTCAAGACTCCAGGGTCTGTTACCACAGGCATAGCCTCGATATAACCAATCTTCTGGATGAAGGCACGCAGGTCCTCATCAGCCATTTCGGCAGAAATCAAAGTATAGTCGAGCATGCAACCATAGATAGACATGGCTGTATGCAGTGGGTTCAGACAGGTGGTTACCTTCATGGTCTCTACCTCATCCACAGTCTTACGGGTGGTATAGAGTGCACCGCCCAACTCCAGTGGTGGACGACCGTTGGTATAGGTATCCTCGCAAACGAGATACTGCACCTCCTCAGCATTCACAAAAGGAGCGGTGAAGGTATGCTTTTCGGTGATGATGGTTTCGTTGTCCTCAAAGCCATCCTCTGCCAACATCGCCTGCACCTTCTCGTGAGGACGTGGAGTAATCTTATCAATCATAGACCAAGGGTATGTAACCTTGCTGCTGTCGTTGATATAATCCAAGAAACCAGCCTCAACGATGCCGTCCTTTACCCAGCGCTCAGCATAAGCCTTCACACCAGCCTTCACGTGGTCGCCATTGTGAGAACAGTTGTCAGTAGATTGAAGGGTGATAGGCAACTTACCTGCCTTGTATCTTTCATAAAGGAGGGCAGTCAACTTACCCATTGCAAAAACTGCGTCGAGACCACGAGCCAAATCGGCATCATTGAAAGAATATCCCTTCTCGGTGATGGTGAAAGTTACCATCTGCAGACTTGGAGCCTGGAAGATCTGAACCAGACGAGCCCAGTCATCACCAAACTGCTTATCGGCTTTGAGACTCTCTGTGATAGAACCGATGACCTTCTTCTCAATCGTACCATTAGACTGGAGACTGACGAGAAGAGAGAGGTTGTTGTAAGGACGATAAGCCTTATCGATAATTTCATAGTCAAAACTTTCAACCACGATGACACCACGGTCATACTTACCCGTGTTAAGTGCATCGTTGAGAATAGCGGCAGGGAACGCACGGAAAATGTTACCTGCGCCAAAGTGAACCCAAGTAGGCTCTTCATGAGTCTTCTTGGCTACAGCAGCGATGTCATACTGAGGAAGCTGATAACCTTTCGCTTCCCATTCTTCAGCATTAAAATTGTTAGAAAGAATGTCGTTTAGTTTCATATTGAAATCCTTTTGATATTGTTTTATGTATATTTACTCCTATATATTATGTACCATATATGTAGATGAAAAACAGGCCACCTAAAAAGGCATTTTATTTCTCTAAAGCCTTCAGTTGCTTCTTCGGAGTTACACCGAGTTCTTTCAGACTTTCTACCCTTCGCATGACATTTCCGGCGCCATCATAAAGTTGCTTTTTAGCCTTATCAAAGGTTCCAGAGAGTCTGGTAATTAAATCACCTATACTGGTAAAAGTATCTTCAAAGACAGCAACTTTATCATATAAATCGGCAGCAGTCTTAACAATTTTCTCCACGTTCTTATTCTGGCGATCATATTGCCAGAGATTATAAGCGAGTTGTAGCGCCATCAAGAGGTTGCTTGGAGAGATAATAATGATTTTCTTCTGATAAGCATAGCGACTCAACTCCGGTTGTTGTCTCATAGCAGCGATATAACTGGTTTCATTCGGAATGAACATCAGCACAAAACCGATGGCATCCTCTACCAGTTTGGAATAATCCTTCTCAGCCAATTCATCAATATGCTTGCGAACACTCTGTGCATGTGCCTTCATCAATCTGTCTCGCTCAGCATCATCCTCAGCAGCAAGGGCATCCGTATAGGCAGTAAGCGAAACCTTAGAGTCGATGACCACACTTCTTCCTTCAGGGAATCGGACGATGACATCCGGGCGGAAATTCTTGCCATTCTCGTCCTTGGTATTTTCCTGGATAAAGAACTCCTCGTCTTTTCTCAATCCGCTATTCTCCAAGATGGTTTCCAAGACCATTTCTCCCCAGTCACCCTGCATCTTACTATCACCCTTCAATGCCTTGGTGAGATTGGCTGCATCAGAACCAATCTTGGACGTTTGCTCTTTCAGGCTCAATACAGCCTGCTGCTGTTCCTGCTGAAAGAGTTTCATCGTAGCCTCGAAGGTATTCTGCAGTTCTTTCTTGTTTACTTCATTCTGCGTTTTGCTCTCCTCCACCGATTTTTTGAAATCAGCAAACTGTTCCTTGATCGGTTTCAGAAGTTCATCCATCTGCAGACGGTTGTTTTCCTGCAAAGCCGATTGCTTGGCAGCCAATTGTTCCGCTGCCACCCGCTGCTGCTCGATATTCATCCGCTGCATCTCCTGCTTGAGGTTTTCGAGTTTCTGCGCCCACTGCTGGTCGCTCTCTGCCCGAAGTTTCGCAGCATACTGTCGCTCGTTCTCCATCTGAGTTTTTAAGGATTGAACCTCAGAAGCATGAGATTCTTTCATACCTTTCATCTCAGAAGCATGATGTAGTTTATCCTGCTCAATGTTAGCCGCCAGTACCTGCACTTTTGCTATCAGTTGTGTTTTTTCCTCTCCACCAGTTTTAGCTTCCATCAGCTTGCCAACAACAAATCCGATGACAAGCCCTATGATGATTCCGATTACTATCTCCATTGTTTTTGAATTTTTCTAAAAATCTACAATTATTACGTTTTGCAAAAATAATGTTTTAAAAGCATAATGCCAAACTTCCAAGGAGATTCTTGTAGTTATTTAACTTATTCCTTACATCCACACTCACCTTGACTATATCCCCTGGAGCGAACTGATTTTGGTTTACTTTTTATGCCTTGAATATTCTCTGCTGCACACTGCGCAACAGAACTTAAAGTTTAATTTTGCTGAAAATATCTTGTACTTTAAAAGAAAAACTGTATTTTTGCAGCCATACAATTCATAAAACATAACGATTATGAAAAAAGACAAAAACAATTCTTTCGAGAATGTAGAGAAGAGAGCCAGCAAGCTGCCTTCTGAGTGTACCACCATCATCGTAGGCGAAGAGCAGAGTGCAGATGGCGCCAAATACCTTTGCCGTTCCAGCGACTTCGATGCGCTGATGGCCATCAACATCGAAGTACATGAGGATACAAAGTTTGGCTCTGAGGAATTTGTGGCAAAGGACAGCAAATTCCGTTGCCCACTGCCTAAGGAGGCTTTGGGATATACAGGATTGCCAGATTACCAATTCCCTGGCGAATGGGGAAGCGCCGGATTCAATACGGCTGGCGTGGGCATGAGTTCAACAGAGACCATCTTTTCAAGCGATAAAGCACTTGCCTTTGACCCATACGTGAAGAATGGACTTGCCGAGAACTGCACCTACAATATCGTTTTGCCATACGTTCACACCGCTCGTGAGGGAGCTGCACGCTTGGGCAAGCTCATCGAGCAATATGGTTCGGCAGAAGGATTCGGCATCGGATTCATCGACGACAAGGAGATATGGTATCTGGAGAATGCTTGCGGACATAAGTGGTTGGCTTGCCGTATGCCAAAGGACCAGTACTTCGTTACCGGTAACCAAAGCCGTTTCCGTGATTACGCACCAGAGGACAAGGAGAACTTCATGGCAGCACCCGACTTGATAGAGTTTGCCGAGAAGAATGGTCTTTACGATCCAAATGATGCCGAGGCAGAGAAAGACAAGCATGGTAAGGCGAAGTTCGATTTCCATAAGGCATACTCTCGTGATGAGGCACTCGACACCACCTATAACTATCCACGTGTATGGGGTTTACAGCAGATGTTCTCACCAGCCATCCAGAATGATGTCACCAAGAATACCTTCCCTGTCTTTGCCAAGGCTGCGCATAAGATCTCGCTCACCGACCTCCGCACCGCCTTCCGTTTCCATTATGACCGTACCGATCATGATCCATATCTGCATGAGAATGGAAAAGAGCCTTATCGCCCAGTATCTATCTTCCGCACCACGCAGACCCACATCATCCAGGTAAGAGAAGATTTGCCTCATGCCATAGGTCACATCACCTACGTCGCATTCGGCATGGGCGACCTCAGCGTCTTCCTCCCACTCTACCAGGGAGTAAAAACCTTCCCTGAGCTTTACACCCATGTGGCTAATGGCAGATGCAAGGACGACAGTGCCTACTGGCGTTTCCGCAAGGTGATGACGCTCGGCATGACCGACTATAATGCCTTCGCTCCTATCATCAAGGATGCTTACGCCAAGTTGGAGGCTGAGAACGACCAACGTCAGAAGGAGATGGAAACAGAGTACTTGAAGCTTTACAAGGAAAGCCCGATAAAAGCCCAAGACCTCTTGCAGCACTTCTCAGATGGGGTTCTGAACCACGCCATCGAAGTGGCAGATGAATTGGTGGAAGAACTCTTTACTCGACTCACGGAGAAGATTCAAAAGGAATACCTCTTCCACGGAGCATAAAGGAATACAAATGAGCATAAAAACGTAGTAAGCTTCATTCGCCATCGAAACTTACTTCAATCAACAACGAAGCCTGCTTCCACACGCATTGAAGCAGGCTTCATTATTTTCATATAAATATATTTCTTTATTTTTCGAAACGATTCAATTCCTCTTGATCAGCATCTTGTTCCTTAACAGCTATCGTTCGAACTGTGTTACCAAAGAGTAACATCCTTGCTATAGAATTGTATGTCATGGTTGCTTATGTTGAAGATGTCGTTAGCTTCAAGCGTAACTGAGAAACGATTCTTGCAGAAAGCCTTGTAAAGCTTGGCTTTGAGGCTGGAAGAAGAACTGAGCCTCATGTTCTCCTTGCTTCCACGGCTATTCCATTCCATGTCTATGTTCATTCTGATAAAAAAATGAAAAACAAGTAGAATTATGAGATTAAATAAAATAAATGTTGTATTTTTGCATAAGATAAGCTGCATTCGGCAATTTGAAAACAGAATAAAGACATAAAGTATGATTAAAAGATTATTATCCTTCCTTGATGCTTCTCCAGTAAACTTTCTGGCAGTGAAGAATATCTCTGAAGAATTGGAGAAGAATGGTTTCCATCGCATCAACCCACAGGAGCCTTTGGGTAAGGTTGAGGCTGGCGACAAGTTCTTTGTTACCAAGAACGATTCCTCTATCTATGCTTTCCAAATCGGTAAGAAGTCATTGGCAGATGGCGGTTTCCACATGATTTGCGCTCACTGCGATTCTCCTACCTTCCGCATCAAACCAAATGCAGAGATGCTTTGTGAGGGTGGCATCGTGAAACTAAATACCGAGGTGTATGGTGGTCCTATCATGTCAACCTGGTTCGACCGCCCTTTGACTTTAGCTGGTAGAGTGATTGTAAAAGGTGAGAACGCCATGAATCCTCAGACACTCCTTCTTCATATCCAGCGCCCATTGCTGCAAATCAGCAATCTTGCCATCCACTTCAACCGCCAGGTGAATGATGGTGTAAAATTGAGCAAGCAAAAGGATGTTCTCCCTATCCTGGGTATCATCAATGATGAACTGGAAAAGGGAAATCTCCTGATGAATGTAATTACAGGCGAACTGAATATCAAGAAAGAAGATATTCTCGACTTCGACCTCTATCTGGCTGATGCCACTCCAGCCTGCACCTTCGGTGTGCATCAGGAATTCATCTCTTCAGGAAGACTTGATGATTTATCTATGTGCTGGGCAGGTGTAGAGGCGATGATTGCAGCAGATGCCACTTCATCATCTGATACTTCGGCATTTGAAACAACTCGCGTTCTCGCCATCTTCGACAATGAGGAAACGGGATCTCAGACCAAGCAGGGTGCCGGAAGTCCATTCCTCTCTCATATGCTCCAGCGCATTGCCCTTGCTCAGAGCGGCACAGAGGAGGCTTACTACCAGGCAGTAGAGCGTGCTTTCATGATTTCTGCTGATAATGCCCACGCTTGGCATCCTAATTATAGTGAGAAGTTCGACCCGACCAATCATCCAATGCTTGGCGGCGGTCCGGTCATCAAGTTCAATGCAGCACAAAAGTATGCAAGCGATGCTGTATCAGCAGCCATCTTTGCCAGCATCTGCGATGCAGCCGGAGTACCATGCCAACGATTTGTAAACCACAGTGATGTAGCTGGTGGAAGTACGCTTGGCAACATCCTCGCTTCTTCTATTCCTTTGAAGGGTGTAGATATGGGTAATGCCATCCTCGCCATGCACAGTTGTCGAGAAACAGGTAGCGTAATCGACCACGAGTATTGCGTCAAGGCTTTCACGAAGTTTTATCAGTTAATCGAGTAGGAGGAAAACGAAGTAGTTTTTCTCCTATTTTCGTTTTCCGACC
>ERZ1035027.294-NODE-294-length-30844-cov-7.815583_pt1 | contig 30844 bp, 20 predicted proteins | sample MGYA00520604_ERZ1035027 | MGnify/ENA primary metagenome ERZ1035027 (study PRJEB33766, sample SAMN09781743) | gut metagenome | biome: gut microbiome | host: Homo sapiens | place: Madagascar | study: EMG produced TPA metagenomics assembly of the PRJNA485056 data set...
CGGTGTTCTTCACCAGCTCGAGCTGCTCCTGCGGGCTGTTGCCGAGGGCGTTGCCACCGAGGGCGATGACTACGGAAGGACCGTCACCTTTTGCGTAGGGCATAGGGTTTACCTCCTTGCTTGTTTATCGAAAACTATTCCTTACCGTTCGATTCGATGCCAGCCTTCTCATTAGGCTTCGGGAAACCGCCAATACCTCTCTTCACCAGGAGCAGCTTTCCTAGCACATAGTATGCAAGCGCGCTGAAGATGCACACGGCAGTTGTTGCGTTGCAGTACCTGAAGGCGTCATGAGGAATGCACAGGAAGGGATCAAAAATTGCAAGATACAGCACCACCGAAGCTGCGAAAACGCCAATTGCAACCCAGTTGAAGCCACCCCAGAAATAGTACTTGGAGTTCTTGCCGTTGTTGTAAGCGTCGCGAATGGAAATGTGCTTTTTCCTGAACGCGTAGTAGTCAACCAGCTGCATCATTGCGATAGGAGCGCAGCTCATGCTGGAAATACCCAGGATGATATAGAAATTGTCGTACAGCGGCTCAGCCCAAATCATGCCGACGAAAGCAATCAGGGTAATCAAGCCAGTGCACTTGCCCCATGGGATTTTCACAAAGGTCTTCACTTGTTTAATGCCAATACCCAGGTTGTACAACATAACGGAGCATGCGGTAATGTCGGCGCAAATCACCAGCAGCAAAGCCGCGGTGCCAAGACCCAGACCGCCCATCGGAATCATCCATGCAGTCGGATCGGAGCTGTTCACCAGCAGAGATGCTGCAACACCCATAACGGTGCCCAGAGTCGCGGCGAAAACCAATCCGATAACGTTTGGCCAGAAAGCAGCCTTCGTGGTCTTGCACAGCTTCGCAACACCGCCCATATTCGGCCACCAAGAAAAACCGGCGCCCATACTGAGCTCGAAGACTACCAGGAAGTTCAGCCACTGGTCCTCAAACGGAGCCAAGGGCTTAGCGGACAGAACGGTATCCCAACCGTAGTTCATGCTGACCACCACGAACAGGAAGATCAAAATGATGACGAAAATAGGTGCTACGAAGTTATTAAGCTTCTTCAAGAGCACAGGGCCCTTCCAGGCGACCATCCAGCAAATCGCGCCGGCAATCACCGAAAGAATGAACACGGGAACACCAGTAGTGATGTCCGTTCCAGTAAACCCAAGCACGATATTGCCAACGGCCTTCGCCACCATCATACAGAGGATAACCAGCCAAGCAATAACGAATATGGACATCAAAATCAGGAATACCTTCGTGCCTTTGCCACCAAGGATGCCTCGCACCGATGTGTATGCGTCGACTCCATATTTTCCCGATATCACCTGCGTCGCAAGCGACATAAGCAATACTGCAACGATGTTGCCGGCAATCGAGCCAACCAGCGCTGTCGGAACGTCTACATATAGCGCCAGACTTCCTCCGGTGATAAAACACCATGCCGCGCACGCAAAACCCGTGATAACTACCGTGTAATCTTTGAAACCATAAGGACGCTCGCTTTTTAGAACAGGCATAGACTCGCTTTGAGCCTCGCTGTTGACATCTGCTTCAGCCATAATGCACCTCCCCTTAGAAATACATGACCGCATACCAGATAACAGGCAACACTCCCAGCACGATAAACATTGCGGCTATCAAAATGTTGTCGGCTTTATCCAGTCCAGGAATGAGCTTTCCCTCGCGTTCTTGCTCTTCGATTTCCGCGATACGCTCGAACAGTTCCCCTTCGTGAGCTTCATCGAAGTTCGTGTTTCCGCTCAGCTCGGACCTGATTTCATCTACGGCACTCATGGACTACTCCCTCCTTCTGTTATCGAAGTTGGCATCCTACGAAGCGAGCACGGCAACCATTACCGCCACCGGCGTTTTCAAAAAGGGTCGTTTCTTTCGCACGGTTCCCCTCTTGCGCTTCGTAATCCAAAAGAGGGCGCAAGTCTTACCTCTAGTAAAAACCTACGCCCTCCGTATTCAGAACCCATTAACCCTGTTAGCAATTAATGCGAATCATGAATTTATGGGTCAGATGCCTATTTGAAAGTGTTTCCAAGCTTTAAGCAGAGGGCTCCTGCTGCGTGATGCAGTGGATGTTGCCACCGCCGTACACAACCTGGCGAGAGTCAACGCCAACGCACTTGAACACGCCTTCGCCCCACGTCTCGTCGTAAATCTTCTGCAAGGTTTCTACGGCAAGAGCATCATTAACGTCGCCGTATTGCGGGACGATGCAACCGTGATTGGTTACCAGGTAATTCATGTAGGAAGCAATCTGCGGCTCGTCCTGCGCGGTACGCGGGTTCACCAGGTCGATGGAATTCGCTTCCTCATCGGACATGAAGCAAGGCTTCTCGGGCATGGGAAGCTTGTAGACCTTCAGCTTGCGACCCTTAGCATCGGTAGCGTTAACCAAAGTGTCGTAGATTTCATGGCACTGACGATAGAACGGATAGTCCGGATCATCGGTCCAGATGCAGGCCACAACGCCAGGAGCGATAAAGGTCGCACAGTCGTCAATATGACCGTTAGTAACCTCGGGATCGATGCCTTCCTTAACCCAAATAACCTTCTCAACGCCCAAGTACTCTTCGAGTTCTTTGGTCATGTAAGCGCGCAGTTCCTCGCTGAAAGGCTCATATTTACGCGGGTACAGCGGCCAATCACCTGCATCAGGCTCATGGGCGACCAGCACAGAAGCGGTACGACCACCGGAAAGCAGGCACGAGTCCGTAACGATAAGGGTACCTTCACCATCAACGGTAATAGAACCGCCCTCGAGAATCACATGGTCGGGACGATACGTGCGAACCCCCACGTAGTCGGCCATTTTACGCGCGATTTTAGCGTCCTTGTCCCAGGGGAAGTACAGGCCGTCCACCAAGCCACCGTATGCATTGAAGTGCCAGTCAGTAGCAGCCTTGTCGCCCTTGCCATTCACCAAGAACGTGGCGCCGGTATCGCGGAACCAAGCATCGTTGATGCTCATTTCCATAACCGTCACGCGCTCGTTATCCTTGAACACAGCCTTGCAGTTGTCGTAGTCGGCCTCGTTGCAGCACATCACAACGGGAGTGAACTCGGAAATGGCATTCGCAATGCCGGCATAGGTGCGCTGAGCGGGCACGGCGCCGAACGCAAACGTGTCAGGACGGTTCGGCCAGCCCATGAACACGCGGTCTTGCGGGGCGAATTCGGCCGGCATATAGAAGCCATCGGCTTTAGGAGTGGATTCGGATTCGGTAATCTGACGCATTTCAGTACCTCCAATGAGTACGAAGGGCTGCATGATCGCTGCCGACCATGCAGCCCTTTGCGAAATATGATTGTGCCTTGTTCGATTGACGAGAACTGGGCTAGCGTCAACCGAACGACAAAACTTACGCCTTAGAAGTCGTAGTTGTGAATGCGCGGGGTCAGCAGATCCTCGACCTTACCGCGGTAGTAGTTCTCCAGATACTCGCTGGTGTTGCGGCGGAGCGGCCACAGGATGTACACCAGGATACCGCGCTGAGCATACAGACGATTCTCGCCCAGGGGCAGCAGAGCAGACTGTGGGCCATCCCACACTGCGTCAGTCATCTCCCAGTTACGGTTACCGGGCAGGTAGTGCATAACCCAAGCGGACTTCGGGGCATGAGCCATGAGCTCTTCGTTGATCTGGTACTTCGGGTAGAACACCTCGAAGGCTTCCTTCTCGCAAACGCCCATCTTGTGGTAGTTCACGACACCGGTGTAGAAGAAATCGGTTTCGGGAGCGTACTCATAGGGATCCTCGGTGCAGATGATCTCGCCGTTGCCATCCTCGGCAGCCTGAGCGCGGCACTTTGCCAGCAGCTCGTCGGAGGGCCAGAACTTCTTGGGGGCAGCGCAAATCACGCGAATGCCCAAGCGCGGGAACAGGGAGAGATGGTCCATGAACACGCAGTCAAAACCGTCAGCGCCATCGCCCAGCCACATGAAGGTGCAATCAGACAGCTTCTTGCCCTTCGGCTTGCGCTCGATCATCGTGATAAGGTCGGCAATGACCTGCGTGGGATGATGCTGCTCCTGGCTACCAAAGCCATCAGACTGGAACTCGGCGCAGGACATGCCGCTGATAACCGGTACAGTGGAGTTGGCAACAACCTCATCGATGACGCGCTGAGACAGGCTACGAATCATGATGGCGTCGGCCATGGAAGAAATAATGGCCGCAGTCTCCGCGATATCCTCTTGGCCAGAGCCGGCATGCAGAGAGCTGCCATCGAGGAACATTGCATGGCCGCCAAACTGGGTCATGGCCGTCTCGAAGCTTACGCGGGTACGGGTTGACTGCTGGTCGAACATCATAGCAAGGGAGACGTCCTTAAGCAGAGGCAAGCGAACGCCCTTCTCCTCCATCTCCTTCAGCAGCAGGCAAACATCAAGCAGTTCGTTGATTTGGTCCACGCTCCAGTCGCTCAGACGGTTCATGTCCATGTAATGCTCGTGCTTCATAACCCTCACTCCTTCTTTCTCGCCGTTCGTCTTTCGACGATTCGCTATTGGTTTGAACCCCTCACTTGGGATCCGATGGCTGCCACTTTACGAGCCGCAAGGGATAACCCTCAATCGGCTTGCTGTACCATTTATGAAAAGTGCGTGAAGGGATTAGGCTAGTTATTGCGTACGGGTTAGAAGGGTGCATCTATATAACCTAATAGGGTTATATAGATGTATTGATAGATGGTATGAATGGTTTGAACTGTGAGACCGCTTGTTCTCGCCAATACGAATTACCAATGAGAGGAACTATGCTATTGATGATATTGCGGCGCTTTTTTGCAGGTCAACGTGTGTTTTACTGAGTTGAAAACGGGGAAGTTCGGTCTCGAAGGCAAACATGGAAATATGCTCCCGAGTGCCCGCCAAAGCGAAGCCGACAACCTAATGCAGCACGCGTAACTCTTTTGCAAGTCGCAAATCGCCTGAAGTGAGCGAAAGGGGTCTGCCGTAATTTATGGGCGATTTGCTTCCGTATCGCATAATCGACCGCATAGCAAACCCCCCGGAACTGAAGCCACACGGCTTTGGTTCCGGGGGGTTTGCGCTGTTCGCTAGATCAGGCTCACAAGCAGTTCATGGATGCGCAAGTCGTCGTCGAGCTCCGGGTGGAACGAGACACCCAGTTGGTTGCCCGAGCGCACGGCCACGATGCGATCGTCCACACGCGCCAGGACCTCGGCCCCTTCATGCGCCTCCTTGATGAACGGGGCGCGGATGAAGGTCATGGGGATGTCAGCGGTTTCGCCATCCGGTACGCCGAGCAAACCCGCACACGGGGCGATGGTGCGGAAGCTTCCCAGCTGGCGGCCGTATGCGTTGCGGCGAACCGTCACCGGCAGCGTTCCGATGGCGCCCGGCGCGGTCGCGCCCGCGGCAACGGGGCCGTTCGGGTCGCCGGCGGCGGGAACGCCTTCTTCGACGTTTTGCGCCAGCAAGATCAGGCCCGCGCATGTGCCCAGCACCGGCAGACCGGCGGCCACGCGGGACTTCAGCGTGTCGAGCATGCCAAGCTCGCGCAGCATCTTTGCCTGCGCCGTGCTCTCGCCTCCCGGCAGAACCAGGGCATCGTAGGGCTGTTCGACATCGGGCCCCTGGCGAAGCTCGATGCATTCGCACCCCAGCTTCGCCAGCGCGCGCTCATGCTCGATAAACGCCCCCTGAACAGCCAAAACAGCGATTTTCTTAGACATAGGGAAACCCTCCGGTCACATCAAGCCAAAAAGCCACCTGCTCAAAACACCGCAGGTGGCGTCAAAGTCAGCGAGGGCCGCTGCGGTGCGTCGTATTGCGCCGAAGCAAGCGGGCATAGGCCTTTGGGCCATGCCCGCGCAGCTGAGGTGCAAGACGGCGTGCCGCAGCGGCCCACAGCGTCGAGTTAGTCCGTTTTGCCGGAAGGCAAAACGAAACCACGAGGCCCACAGCGTCGAGCTAGTTCGTTTTGCCGTAGGCAAAACGAAACCGTTACTTGCCGCGCTCTGCCATGAGGAGGGCGATCTCGCTCTCGTTGATGCCGACCATGGCCTCGCCCAAATCCTCGGAAAGCTCGGCGATGAGCTTGGCGTCGGTGTAGTTCGCCACTGCCTTCACAATCGCCTGCGCGCGCTTCTCGGGGTTGCCGGACTTGAAGATGCCGGAGCCCACGAACACGCCCTCGGCGCCCAGCTGCATCATGAGCGCAGCGTCGGCCGGAGTGGCAACGCCGCCGGCGGCGAAGTTCACGACGGGCAGCTTGCCGTTCTCATGCACGTATTTCACCAGCTCAACGGGCACCTGCAGCTGCTTGGCGGCCTCGAACAGCTCGTCGGCGCGCAGGTTCTGGATGCGGCGGATCTCGGCGTTCATCATGCGCATGTGGCGCACGGCCTGCACCACGTCGCCCGTGCCGGGCTCGCCCTTGGTGCGGATCATCGTGGCGCCCTCGGCGATACGGCGCAACGCCTCGCCCAGGTCGCGAGCGCCGCAGACGAACGGCACGTTGAACTGGGTCTTGTCGATGTGGTACGTGTCGTCGGCCGGGGACAGCACCTCGGACTCGTCGATGTAGTCGATGTCGATGGCCTGCAGCACCTGGGCCTCCACGAAGTGGCCAATGCGGCACTTTGCCATAACGGGGATGGACACGGCCTCCTGGATGCCCTTGATCATCTTCGGGTCGCTCATGCGGGACACGCCGCCGGCGGCACGGATGTCGGCGGGGATGCGCTCGAGCGCCATGACGGCGCAAGCGCCCGCCTGCTCGGCGATGTGCGCCTGCTCAGGCGTGGTGACGTCCATAATGACGCCGCCCTTCAGCATCTGGGCAAGCTGGCGGTTCAGGGCAACGCGCTCTTCGGCGGTTTGAGGCTCGGTCATTTCCTACTCCTTCTCTGAGAATGTGAATGCCCGAAGGTTACGCTTCATCTGGTTATGGTAGTATCCCCAAAACTATTTCTTTTTATATGACCAGATGTTCCACGTGAAACAATCGGGAAAGTGGTGACGAACAAGTGTTCTTCTACGATATGGAATCGCGCGGTGGCCTGGCCCTTTACGAGTATCTGTATCGTTGCATCCGTCACGATATTGCACACGGGAAAGTCGAACCCGGGCAGAAATTGCCGTCGAAACGCACGCTGGCGAAGCAGCTGGGCATCAGCCTGATCACCATCGAGGCCGCATACGACCAGCTTGTCGCCGAAGGCTACATCCGCTCGCGCGAGCGCTGCGGCTACTACGCGTGCGACCTTGCGCCCGCCGCCAAAATCGAGGAGCAGGGAAACGTTCGGTTCCGAACCGCGACAGAAACGAGCGCAAACCGCAGACGCGAGGATCACGTCTCAAACCCGAACGGTCCGCAGCCCGTTTCGCAAGATGGAGAGCGCCCGAAAAGCTCAACCGATTATCGGCCGACCATCGACCCGGCCGCTACGCCATCCGACGCCGACTTCGCCCCGCCGCTCGACGGCCTTGCGCCCCACGCTCAAAACGCCCCGTCCGATGCGTCGCTGCTCGCAGATTTCACGCACAGCACGCTGGCGACCACCATGCTCCCCTACTCCGCTTGGGCGAAAGCCGTCCGACGAACGCTCTCGGACGAATCAGCGGCATCGCTGGCCGAAGCCGCTTCCGCAGCAGGGTCGCCCGAGCTGCAAAGCGCCATCGCCGATCATTTGCGGCAGTATCGCGGAATGGACGTGTCGCCCGGCCAGGTGGTCATAGGCGCCGGGTCGCAAACGTTATACCAGCTGCTTGTGCAGCTGCTAGGACGCACAAGGCGCTACGCAGTGGAAAATCCAGGATATCCCCTGCTCACGCGCATGTACGAGCAGCAAGATGCGCAGGTGGCGCATATCGGGCTGGACGATTCCGGCATCGATGTCGACGCGCTGGAAGCTTCCGGCGCGTCGGTCGCCCACATCATGCCGTCGCACCAGTTCCCCACCGGGATCGTCACCACGGCGGCCCGACGCCGCGAGCTTTTGAACTGGGCGCGCGAAGGAGACCGCTACCTGATCGAGGACGACTACGACTCGGAGTTCCGCATGGCCGGGCGACCCATCCCCTCGCTGTTCGGCATCGATGCCGCCGAACGCGTGCTGTACCTCAACTCGTTCGCCAAAAGCCTGGGCGCTGCCTTTCGCATGGCATACCTGGTGCTGCCGCCGCAGCTGGCGCAGCGATTCCGCAAACAGCTCGGCTTCTATGCGAACACCGTCAGCCCGCTCGACCAGCTGGCATTGGCGCGCTTCATCAAGCAAGGCCATTACGACCGCCATGTGAACCGCCTGCGCACCCACGCGCGCAAAACGCAGGACGCCCTGGTCAACGCCCTGCGCGAAGCCTTCGGCGATCGCATTGCGTTCGCCGGCCTCAACGACGGCCTGCATTTCATCATGCAACTGGAAAGCGAACGCGGCGAACGAGAACTTGCCACCGCCGCCGAATCCGCCGGCATCCGCATCGCCCCGCTGTCGAGTTTCGCCGGCACGGCTTCGCTAATCGGCGCCCCGACCGGCACCAAGTCGCAGGCAAACACGGCGAGCGAAACCTCCCCCGCACGCTTCATCCTGCGAAGCGACAACACCTCGATCGAGGAAGCCCCCGCCGTTGCAAACGCGCTTGCGAAGGCGTGGGCATAAGCCGGCACCGCAAACGATTCGCAGATCCCGCTCGCGACCCCGACGCCGCGAGCGCCCGCAGACGTCCGAGCGTAACCCTCGCCGCCGCAAAGCGCCCGCAAACGTCTAGGGATAGCCCGCCGCCGCAAACGATTCACAAATCCCGCCCAAACGCAAAAAAGCGCGAGCCGAGGGCATACCCGGCTCGCGCTTCGGCGGCAAATCGGCCAAACGCTACTCGGCGTCGTAAGACTCCTTGAGCGCCTTCAAGGCAGGCAAGCTGTTCTCGATGGTCTCGCGGGCGATGCAGTAGCTCATGCGCACCCAGCCCGGGACGCCGAAGCTGTCGGAGGGCACGATGAGCAACTCATGCTGCTTCGCGCGGTCACTGAACGCCTGGGCGTCGGGCTCCAGTGCGCGCACCCACAGGTAGAACGCGCCGTCAGGCTGCACGTACTCGTAACCCATCTCGTCCAGGGCTTCGGTCAGGATGCGGCGGTTGGTGGCATACGCCTCAACATCGGACGGCTCGTCGACGCACGCAGCGGCAACGCGCTGGAACAGCACCGGCGCGCAGATGTAGCCATGCGCACGGCCGGCGCCGGCGACGGCGAAGAACACGCGGTCAGCCTCTTCGGCGTCCATGGTGTCGGAAACGTACACGTAGCCGACGCGCTCGCCCGGCAGGCTGAGCGCCTTGGAGTACGAGTAGCACACCAGCGTGCGAGGATAGATGGTGGGAACGTAGGGAACTTCCACACCATAGGTGATCTCGCGATACGGCTCGTCGCTGATCAGGTAGATCGGATGGCCGATCTCCTTGCCCTTCTCCTCGAGCATGGCGGCCAGCGCCTCCAGGTTCTCGCGCGTGTACACCGCGCCCACCGGGTTGTTCGGCGAGTTGATGATGACGGCCGCGGTCTTCTCGTTGATGGCGGCGCCCATGGCCTCCACGTCAAGCTGGAAGCTGGGAACCTGCGTGGGCACCTCGACGATGGAGCAGCCCATGGTCTCGATCCACACCTTGTACTCGGGGAAGTACGGGCTGGGGACGATGACCTCGTCGCCGGCGTTGGTGACGGCGCCCAAGCTGATGGCGATGGATGCGGCGGCACCAACCGTCATATACACGCGACCCGCCTTCGCAGGGATGCCGTAGCGGCGGGCGATGCTGTCGGCGATGGTCTGACGGACGGCGGGGATGCCGGCAGCGGGCGAATACGCGTGCAGCTCGACCGGCGGCAGCTTCATAAGCTCCTCGATGGTGTCGGCCACCTTCTGCGGCGCGGGCACGCTGGGGTTGCCGATAGAGTAGTCGAACACCTTGTCCTCGCCGATCTCGGCCTTGCGCTTCAAACCGTAGGCGAACAGCTCGCGGATTGCGGAGGGCGCATTTCCCAGGCCATACATTCTTTCGTCGATCATAAGGTGCTCCTTGCGTGCCGGTGCGCATAACGCACGATGATAAGCTCGCCGTTCAGATTAGCACTTTCGCACCGCATTGCCGCCCGCATCGCGGTTAACAAAGTTAGTCGGAGCACGAAAACCGCATGTAAGGAAGCCGGCAAGCGCCGCCGGGGGAGCCGCGCGCAGCCAGCCCGGCCGGCGTTCACCGAGCATGCAGACCGCTTCCTCGCCGGGAAACCCTTGGGCAACACCTTGCGCCGAAAGCAAACCGTCACCGCCGGCGGGCGCACATTGCGGTACAATAACCCCAGAACACGGGCGCGTGATCTCGTGGCACACGCTCGAGCCGACCTGAAAACATCCGCGCAGGCGCCCAAGCGCCGCGCACAACGAAAGGGGTTATCATGGCTTTCGGTTACAAGCGCATCTTCGCAGCACTCGACGGCGCATCCACCCAGCGAGCGGTCATGGAGCGCGCCATCGCCTTGGCGGAGGAAGAGCATGCAGAGCTCACGTTCGGCCACGTCATCGACTCCGTGCCCTATGAGGCATCGGGCGTCGACTTCGAGCTTCTGTGCAACGAGGGCAAGATCCGCATCGAGACCGACCTTGCCGACCTGCTGGAGAAGGCCCGCAATAACGCCGACATCCCCTCCGTGCAGCTGATCGTCCGTGCCGGCCGCATCACCGACACGCTGCAGAAGCAGCTCATCGAGCCCATCGAGCCCGACCTGGTCATCTGCGGCGAGCGCGGCCTGAGCAACATCAAGTACGTGTTCGTGGGCAGCGTTTCCACGTACCTCATCCGCAACGTCCGCTGCGACGTGCTGGTGGTCAAGCAGGACTAACCGCGCAAAGCGAACGGCGAAACAAGCATGAACGGAAAAGCGGGGGCCATCGGCCCCCGCTTTCGTTTCGAGATATGATGCTACGACGTGACCAGTAAAACGGTGCCGATGACCAGCAGCAACACATACGTCAGCTTCAGGAAGCGCTCCTGGCTGATGCGCTTGGCAAGCTTGCCGCCCACCACCGTGGCCAGCACGATGAGCGGGACGCAGCACAGCACCATGACCCACACCTCGTGGGTGAAGTGCCCCTGGTACAGCTGCGCGCCGGCGTACAGCAGGTTGAGGATGGACCATACCGCCGACAGCGTGGCGCGGAACTGATCCTTGTCCGTGAGCTTCTGCACCGCGTAGATGACCAGCAGCGCGCCGCCCGAAACGAACATGCCCTGGATCAGGCCCGCCGCCGCCAGCACGCCCCACAGCGCCCACTCGGGCAGGAACGACTGCTTGCGCTGCACGAGGTTCTTAATGCCCACGGCAAGGATGACCAGGCCGTATATCTTCAGCAGCGCATGCAGCGGCACCACGGAGTCAAGCCAGGCGCCCAGCACCACGAACGGCAGCATGACGCCCACGATCTTGCCGAGCTCGCGCCAATGGATGCTGCGGATGTTCAGCACGGCCAGCACCGTACAGGCCAGAAAGCCCGTGGCGTTCAAGATGGACACCGAGCTTTGCAGCCCCAGCGTGAGCGTGCCCACCGGCATGCAGAAGATGTTGCCGGCGAAGCCGGTGATGGCCTGCACGGTGTAGCCGAACAAGAACACCGCCAGGAATATGACGTTCTTAACCAACCGAGACCCTCGCTCCCGTTACCTTGCAATCGGCGAAACGACGCCAAAGGCGCTCCGTTGCCGCATGGTCGTTGCAACGACGCCGCAGGCGCGGCAATGCCGCACGCGCTCCACTGCCGCCGACGCCCCGCTGCCGCGCGATGCGCCCCGCTAACCGGAATGCCCACCTGCTCAGCCGCGCCTTTTGCCGCGTATCCGCGGCTTCATCGTTATCCATGAAATAAGTTGCAAGTATATTACCAAAATGCCTATTTGCGGCTAATTGCCTTAGCATGAAGGGGAACATCATCTACCATAGGCAAGTACGCAATCCGAAAGCATAGGGGAACAGTGGCTGGATTCAACATCACCATCGCTGGCGACTCCGCTATCAACTTGGAGTTCGCCAAAACCATATCGCCGCAAACCAGCGGCATGATCCGCGTTGCGGCGCAGACGCTCACCGACGATCCCATCCCCGGGGTCACCGAGCTGGTGCCCACGTTCTGCTCGCTCATGGTCACCTACGACCCGTGCGTCATCGGCTACGACGAGCTGTGCCAACGCGTGCAGGGCAAGCTGCGCAACCTGGCCGCCGCAGAGGCGGGCGTGAAGCGCATCGTGGTCATCCCCGTCTGCTACGGCGGGGAGTTCGGCCCCGACCTGCCCACGGTGGCACACCATGCCGGCATGTCCGAGCAGGACGTCGTCAGCCTGCACTGCGCGCACGACTACCTTATCGACATGCTGGGCTTCCTGCCCGGCTTCGCCTACCTGGGCGGACTGGACCCGCGGCTGCACACGCCGCGCCTTTCCGTTCCGCGCACCGAGATCCCCGCAGGCAGCGTGGGCATCGGCGGCGCGCAGACGGGCATCTACCCGCTGGCAAGCCCCGGAGGCTGGCAGATCATCGGCCGCAGCCCCGTGCGCCCGTATGACCCTGAGCGCGCTCAGCCCATCCTGTACCGCGCCGGCGAATATCTTCGCTTCCAGCCCATCACGCAGAAGCAGTACGACGCCATCGAGGCGCAGATCGCCGCAGGCGGCTATGAGTGCGACGTTATCGTAGAGGAGGTCTAGCATGGGAGTCACCGCCATCAAGCCCGGCATCCTGACCACCGTGCAGGACCGGGGCCGCACCGGCTATCTGGGCAGCGGCTTCAGCCCGTCGGGCGTCATGGACACCCGCGCGCTGCACACGGCCAACCTTCTGATCGACAACGACCCCGACGCCCCCGTCCTGGAGTTCTGCCTGGCCGGGCCGACGTTTCGCTTCACCACCAGCACCTACGTCGCCATCACCGGCGGCGACTTCCGCCCCACGCTCGACGGCCGCCCCGCGCCCATGTACACCGCGCTTGCCGTGCACCGCGGCAGCGTGCTGGCCTTCGGCGCCCCGAAAACGGGCATGTACGGCTACCTGGCCATCGCGGGCGGTTCCATCAACGCGCCCGAGGTCATGGGCAGCCGTTCCACCAACTTGAAGTGCGGCATCGGCGGATGGAAAGGCCGCGCGCTCATCACCGGCGACTACCTGCCGTTCTGCACGCGCAACATCGACTTCATCCCCAACCTGGGCTCGCACACCGTCGACCGTGACGACGCGTTCTACGGTTTCGACGACCCCGAGATCACGCTGCGCGTGGTGCCCGGCCCGCAGGAGGACATGTTCACGCAAGACGGCGTGGACACCTTCTACGGCCAGCCCTACACCACCACCAGCCGCTGCGACCGCATGGGATTCCGCCTGGATGGCCCGGAGATCGAAACGGTGAACGGCAGCGACATCATCTCGGACGGCATCGCGCTGGGCGCCGTGCAGATCCCCGCCGACGGCCGCCCCATCATCATGCTCTCCGACCGCCAAACCACCGGCGGCTACGCCAAGATCGGCACCGTCTGCAGCGTCGACCTGCCCAAGCTGGTGCAGTGCACGCCGGGCCGCATCATCCGCTTCGCCCCCGTCACCATCCAGCAGGCGCAGGACCTGTACCGCCAGGAAGCGCGCCGCATGGAGGCGCTCGCCAAGATGGTCAGGCGCCCCTGCTACGGCGGCATATCGCCGCGAAGGACGGCGCGAAGGCTGACGCCCATCTTGGAAGCGCAGGCCCGCGCGCACGCGTCCGGCAGCCAGAAGCTGTGGATCGAACTGAGCAAGACCGAGCAACAACGCTTGCAGCCCGCAGAGCAGCCCGCAAGCGATCCGAACCGATAGGAGCACCCCATGACCACGAACGAAACCAACGGCACCGCCGACGCCATGAAGCAGCGCCGCGAGAACATCCTCGACCTTCTCGACATCATGGACGAGGGCAACCTGACGGCCCTGCGCTTCAAGGACGGCCAGGTGGAGATCGAGATCGAGCGCAAGCCCGCCGCCGGCGCGCTGTCCGCTTCTACCCTGCCCCTCATGGCCGAGCGCGTCGGCCAGCTGCTCAACGCCCGCGAGGACGCCACCGGCGTGGTGGCCGGCGCCGCAAGCGCGCCCGTGGCCGGCGAGGATGACGCCAGCGTGGTCCGCAGCCCCATGGTGGGCACGTTCTACGCCGGCCCCAGCCCCGACGAGGACCCGTTCGTGAAAGTGGGCCAAGAGGTGCTGACCGGCCAGACGCTGGCCATCGTGGAGGCCATGAAGATGATGAACGAGATCACCGCCCCCGCGCCGGGCGTCATCACCGAGGTGCTGGCCGCAAACGGCACGCAGGTCGAGTACGACCAGCCGCTGTTCCGCATCTCCACCAGCGCGAACGCGTAAGGCCAGGCGAGCCCCATGTTCAACAAGATCCTCATAGCCAACCGCGGCGAGATAGCCGTGCGCATCATCCGCGCATGCCGCGCCATGGGCATCAAGACGGTCGCCGTGTACTCCACGGCCGACCGCCACGCGCTGCACACCTACCTGGCCGACGAGGCCGTGTGCATCGGCCCCGCGCCGGCGCGCGATTCTTACCTGAACACCACCGCCATCCTGGCCGCTGCCCAGGGCACGGGCGCCGACGCCATCCACCCCGGCTACGGCTTCCTGTCCGAGAACTCCACGTTCGCCAAGCTGTGCCGCGACAACGACATCGTGTTCATCGGCCCCACCCCCGAGGTCATCGACCGCATGGGCAACAAAAGCCAGGCCCGCCGCACCATGATGGACGCCGGCGTGCCCGTGGTGCCCGGCACGAAGAAGGGCATCCATGACGTGGACGTGGCCCTTGAGCAGGCCCGCACCATCGGCTGGCCCATCATGATCAAGGCGTCGTCGGGCGGCGGCGGCAAGGGCATGCGCGTGTCGGAGAGCGAAGAGGACTTCGCCGACATGTTCAACATCGCCCAGCGCGAAAGCGTCAACGCCTTCGGCGACAACACCATGTACCTGGAGCGCGCCGTGCAGAACCCGCGCCACGTGGAGGTGCAGATCATCGCCGACAACCACGGCAACGTGGTGGCCCTGGGCGAGCGCGACTGCAGCGTGCAGCGCAACCACCAGAAGATGATCGAGGAAAGCCCCAGCCCGCTGCTGGACGCCGACGAGGGCCTGCGCCGCCGCATGATGGACGACGCCGTGAAGGCCGCGCGCGCCGTGGGCTACACGTCCGCCGGCACCATCGAGTTCCTCATGGACGCCGAGCGCAACTACTACTTCATGGAGATGAACACGCGCATCCAAGTGGAGCACTGCGTCACCGAGATGGTCACGCACACCGACCTGGTGGGCGAGATGATCCGCGTGGCCGCCGGCGAGCCGCTGTCGTTTACCCAGGACGACATCGTGTTGCGCGGGCACGCCATCGAGTGCCGTATCAATGCGGAAACGCCCGAGAAGAACTTCATGCCCAGCCCCGGCACCATCTCGCAGATGCACCTTCCCGGCGGCAACGGCGTGCGCGTGGACACCGCTGCCTACGACGGCTTCGAGATCTCGCCGTACTACGACTCCATGATCGCCAAGATCATCGTGCAGGGCCGCAACCGCACCGAGGCCATCGCCAAGATGCGCACCGCGCTCGAGGAGATGGTGGTCGTGGGCGTGAACACCAACCTTGACTTCCAATACGCCATCATGGAGAACGAGACGTTCCGCGCCGGCCTGGCCGACACGGGATTCATCGAGCAGTTCCTTGCAGGCGAAGTGTAGGGATCAACGAAAGGAAGCGTTATGGGAATCGAAATGCCGGTACCTGCAAAGCCCGAAGGCGTGAACGCCGAGGTATGGGAGCAGATGCTCCATGCCACGCCCGCCGAGGCGCGCCACCTGATCCGCGAAGGCAAGTTCGCCGCCCCCACGAGCGGCCTGTGCCCGGGTTACGCGCAGGCGAACCTGATCATCCTGCCGCGCGAGCAGGCTTATGATTTCCTGCTGTTCGCGCAGCGCAACCCCAAGCCCTGCCCCATCCTGGAGGTCACCGAGGTGGGCGAGCGCATGACGCACATCTGCGCGAAGGACTGCGACGTTGCCACCGACTTCCCCGGATACCGCATCTACAAGGACGGCGTCATGGTGGACGAGGTCGACGACGTGGTGGACTACTGGCGCGACGACCTGGTGGCGTTCATCATCGGCTGCTCGTTCAGCTTCGAGAGCGAGCTCATTGAGGCGGGCATCGAGATGCGCCACAACACGCAAGGCCGCAACGTGTCCATGTACCTTACCAACCTGGCGTGCGAACCGGCCGGCTCCATGAGCGGCAACACGGTGGTCAGCATGCGCCCCATCCCCTACAACCAGGTGGTGAAGGCGGTGCAGATCTCCGGCGCCATCCCGAAGGTGCACGGCGCGCCCGTGCATATCGGCGACCCCTCCGCCATCGGCATCAAGGACATCGCCAAGCCCGACTTCGGCGACCCGGTGGACATCAACCCCGGCGAGGTGCCGGTGTTCTGGGCATGCGGCGTCACCCCGCAGTCCATCGTCATGAACAGCAAGCCGCCGTTCGCCATCACGCACGCCCCCGGCTACATGCTGATCACGGACACCAAGAACGTTGATCTGAAGGGCTAGAGGGCAAACGGCCGACCCGCCCAAGGCTTGTCCGAAGGAGAACAACCCGAACCGACGCCGTGGGCGGTTGCGGCATGCCGCAACCGCCCACGCTCATGTATATGGAAATGGAAGTGTTTGAACATGCCGAGCATCGATCTCAACTCCGACCTGGGGGAAAGCTTCGGGCGATACACGCTCGGGCTTGACGATCAGGTCATCCCGCTGGTTTCCAGCGTCAACGTGGCGTGCGGCATGCACGCCGGAGACCCGGCGGTCATGCGCCGCACCGTCAAGCTCGCCGCCGAGGCGGGCGTGGCCGTGGGCGCGCATCCGGGCTACCCCGACCTGCAGGGTTTCGGCCGCCGCGACATCGCCATGTCGCCCGACGAGGCCTACGACTACATCCTGTACCAGATCGGCGCGCTGCAGGCCTTCTGCCACGCCGCCGGCGCGCGCATGCATCACGTGAAGCCACACGGCCAGCTGTACAACCGCGCCGCCGTGGACCCGGAGCTTGCCCGCGCCGTGGCCGCCGCCGTGCACGACGCCAACCTGGACCTGGTGCTGGTGGGCCTGGCGAACAGCGAGCTCATCCGCGCAGGCCAGGCGGAGGGCATCCGCACCGCGCAGGAGTTCTTCGCCGACCGCAACTACACCGACGAGGGCCTGCTGGTGTCGCGCAAGCTTCCCGACGCCGTCATCACCGACGAGAGCTTCGCCGTGGCGCGCGTGGTGCGCGCCGTGAAGGAAGGCGCCATCGAGTCGGCATCAGGCAAGCTGATCACCGTGAAGCCCGACACCATCTGCATCCACGGCGACAACGTTCACGCGCTCGAGTTCGCCGGCAAGATCCGCGCCGCGCTGACCGAGGCCGGCGTCGAGGTGAAGCCTGTCTAGCAGCGGGGCGAGGCCGCGAGCGAGGCAGCGGCGCGGAGCTGCTCTGCGGCTGCGTAACGAAGCCGCAGAGCAACCGCAGGGCCGAGCAGCTGCGAAGCCAGGCCCAGCGCCGCGAGACGGCAACAACGCACAGCATAGCGAAACAAGAAGAGGGCCGGATCGATCCGGCCCTCTTCTTGTATCCTGCCGTCGCCCTACGCAGGTGCGACGGCAGGTTTTCCCGTATCCGACCTTTGCCGGGAACGGCTGCGCTAGCGCTTAGCGCGACGACGCATGATGATCAGCGCCGCGATGGACGCCGCGCCCGCCAGGGCCACTGCCGCAAGCGGCAGGACCAGGGCAAGCTTGTCGTCGCCCGTCTGCATCAGCGCCTTGCCGATAGGCCCGCTCGGCGCGAAGGCCTTGCCGCCGGGCTGCGTGGGCTGCACGGGTGCCGGAGGCTCGGCGTACGTGTTCGTGAATGCGAGCACGTCGGCATCGCCTGCCACCGTTGCGTTCAAGTGGCCGAGTCCGTCATCGACGACCGTCACGGTCACCTTGTACGCGTGCTTGTCGTACGTCACGTTCGCCTGCGCGTCGTCGAGCTCGGTGAGCGCGAACTCGTACGTGCCGGACTTGTCGAACGTCAACGCCGGGAAGGCGATCTTGCCGTCGGCGGCGTTCTTCGCCTTAAGCTCGGTGCCGTCGGCCGCGGTCAGCACGAACGTGAACTGCCCGTCCTCAAGGTTCTTGCCCACCAGCGTCTTGGTGGCGCCGATGGTCACGGTCGTGGACGTCGCCTGGTAAGCGTTGGCGAAGGTCGCCTCGCGCGCGCCTTCCAGCGCGTGGGCCACGCTGAGCGTGCCGTCGCGGTTGTCCTTCACCGTGGTGACCACGGTGTACGTCGCACCGTCGTACGTTACGCCGTTGGCAATGGTGCCGCCCCCGACCTCGTGCAACGTGTAACGATGCGTGCCGGGCTGCGTGTACTTCACCGCGCTCAGCGCCACGCTGCCGTCGGCGACGTTAACGCCGGTCGCCACCACATCTTCGCCCTCGAGCAGCTCGAACGCGAACTCGCCGGCAGCCATGTCGCGGCCCGTCAGCGTCTTGGTCACCGTCACCTGATCGGTCACGCTGGAGTTAGCGGGTCCCACCGTGTAGGTGTTGGCGAAGGAGAACGCCGGGTTCGCCGCATCGCCCTGGCGCTCGACCGTCAGCTTGCCGGCGCCGTCGTCGGTCACCTTGAAGCTGACCGTCTTGGTAGCCGCGGCATCGTTGGTCACGCCGGGCACGGAACCGCTCTCTGTCACCTTATAGGTGAACACGTGGGAACGGGGCTTGCCGGATTCGGGCTCCGGGTTAGCCGGCTGGTCGGCCGGCTGGTTGCCGGGAGCGACCACGTCGACCGTGCCGCTAGCGGCATCGGAAGCCGCTACGGCGCCCGCACCCTGCTTGTCGCCTGCCGCGGGCTTGTCGCCCTCGTCGGCGGCGAGCTTGTCGCCGTCGTCGGCCGCCTGGGCGGAAGCGCTATCGGCATCCGCGGCGGCCTTGCCAGCGTCAGCAACAGCCTTCGTAGCATCGGCAGCCTGGTCGGCATCCACAGCCGGTGCTGCAGCCTGGTCGGCGGCCTTCGCGGCATCCGCTTCGGCCTTGTCGGCATTCGCGATAGCCGTCTGGTCGTTCACGCCTAGGGCGCGGTTGAGATCGTCCAACGTGAACTTGATGGTGCCGAAGTCCACGCTGCCGTCCGCCGCGTTCTTGGCGGTGGTGCGCTCGGGCATGGGGGCGGCCGCATCGTCGGAGGTCACCGTGAAGGTGAACTTGCCCTCGATGGAGGCCGGGTCAAGCCCAGGTGCCGCCTGCAGCGTTTTCACGCCGGACAGGCCCACCTGCACCGGATCGCCCGTGGAGTACGTGTTCTCGAACTTCAGGCCATCGCCCAGGTTCGCCGTTGCCTTAAGCGAGCCGTCGCCGTTATCCACGACCGTCACCGTGAACGGGATCGGCTGCGTCTGCGGCGTGACGCCCTGGCCAGCCAGGCCGTCGGTCTTCTCGTACGCCAGGTAGCTCACCGTCCACGAGATGGCGCCCTGGTCGGAGGTCTTGGAGGCGTTGCCGTCCTTCACCAGGCCCTCAAGCATCTCGGTGGTGTAATGCAGAGCATCGAACGTCACAGTGCCATCGGCCGCGTTCTTGGCCGTCCGCAGGTCGTCCCCGCCCGTTGAGTATTTCACCGCGAAGGTGAACTCACCAGCAGAAAGCGGACGTCCCGTAAGATCCTTGGTCGCCGTCACCTGAGCGGCGGTACCGCCCGGGTTATCGGTGGAGGCGGCATACGTGTTGGCGAAGGGAACCACCGCAGGGCCCGTACCGGCAGCAGACGGATCTGCGCCGTACACGTACGTCTTGTCGCCCTTAGGTCCGGCCACCACGGTCTTGACCGTCAACGCGGCCTTCTCCGGGTTGTCCTCGACCGTCACCGTTACCGTGTACTCCGTCGTGTCGTAGGTGTAGCCGTTAACCTTTTCGCCTACCGCCTCGACCACCTTATAGGTATACGTCTTGCCCACGTCGCTCTGACGCAGGACCACGTGCTGCTCGCCCAGCGCGGATTTCACGGCTTGCACGCCATCGGCAGCTGCGGGCATGGCGATCTCGGCGCCCTCCAGCGGCAGGCCCAGCGCGTACGCCGACGCCTCGTCGCCAGGGGTCACCTTGATCGTGAACTGGCCCTCGGCCATATCGCGGCCGGTCAGGGTCTTGGCCACGTTCAGGCCGCCCGCCGCCGTGTAATCGATTTCAGCAGCGTAGCGATTCACGAACCTGGTGTTCTCCGCAACTGCAGAGGCCTTGAGCATGCCGGAACCGTCATCGGACACCGTCACCTTGATGGTGGCCACGTTGTCGTCGTACTGGATACCCGGCAGCTTATGGCCATCGGCGGGCACGACCTCGCGCACCTCGTAGGTGAACGTGCGCTTATGGTCGGGCGCATCCTTCAGCATGTCGGACGTGAACTTGATGGCCCCGAACCCGAAGCCCTCCGCATTTGCCTTGGTCACCGTCGCGCTGGTCACATCGTTGTCTGCGGCGTCCTTGGGCAGCGGACCGCCATCAAGCGCCTTCAGCTCGAACGTGAATTCGTCGGAATCAATCCAATCGCGGCCCTCAAGCACCTTGTTCAGGCCGGCGGTGGCGGTGTCGTAGCTGGTCTCGGCTGCCTTATACTCGTTCACGAACGCCACGGTCGCGGATTCGACGACCTCCCCATCCAACTTGGTGGTCAGCTTGGTCGCGGAGTCGACGACCTTCCCATCCAATTTGATGGTCAGCGTCAGATGCTTGTCGGCATCGCCGCTCATGCCCACCGTGATTTCGAGCGTATGCACGCTGTTGTCATAGGTGACGCCGGGCTTAGCGTCGGCTTCGGCGGGCACGACCTCGCGCACTTCGTATGCGAACGTCTTGCCGATATGCTCCTGCGTGAACGTGACGCCGTTCATCTTCGCCATATCACACGCGACGCCATCGGCACGCGCAGCGTTGGTGAAGCTGAGGTCGGAATCCGCCAAGTGGGCTTCGGCCTCGGTAGCGGCAACTGCGCCTTCCTTGTCAACGCCATGGATGCTGAAGGAGAACTCATCAGCTGCCATGTCGCGGCCGTGCAGCGTCTTCTGGACGGTGATGCCGGAGAACTGCGCCTGCTGCTTGTACTTGTTCGTGAACACCGCCCGGTCGTTGTCATAGCTCACCTCGGCGACCAGCTTGCCCTCATGGCCATCGGTCACCGTGACCGTAACCTTGTGGACGTGACGATCGAACACGATGCCGCCGGTTGCGGTGCCCACTTTATCAAGAGCCTTACCGCAGTACTCGTTCTCCTGCACCACGAACGAATACGTGCCGGGCTTGCTGAACGTCATCTCGCCGAAGGAGAACCTAGTCTCATCGCCCGCCTTCGCGCCGCTCACCTCAGCTTTGTAGGCGTCCTGCGGAATGACGACGCTGCCGTTGTCAACTGCCTCCTTCGTAGCCTTATCTGCCACGCTCAGCTTGAAGCCGAACGTCTCGTCTTCCGCCATATCGCGGCCGGTCAGCACCTTGGTGCCGTGAATCGCCGTATCGCCCTCGAGCTTGGCGGGCTCGGGTTTGTACGAGTTCTCGAAGCTGAACATGGCGCCGGTAATCGGCTCTTCGCTATCGTTCTTGTAGTAGTTGGCGCTCAATTCAAGCTTGCCGCCAACATCCGCGATGGTCACCTTCGCGGTCCACACCGTCCGGTCATACATCATGCCAGCCGGGTCGAAGGTCTTGTCATCCAAGACATCTCGCACGGCACGCCACGTATCGCCGACCTTGACCACCTCGACGATCTTGTAATCGAAGGTCGCCTCGTACTTTCCGGAAGGAATATCGTTAAACGTGAACGTCGCCTGCGGGAACGCGATGCCGCCGCCCGCCTCGACTGTAGTCAGAACGCCGCGCCATTCGCCGCGATCGACGCGCGTCACGCCATCGCCTTGGGGTAACGGCGCATTGGGGTTGTCCGTGCAGGCGATCACATGGAACATGCCCGACTTAAGGGGTTTCTCACCCGTCACATCCGTATACGTTTTCGTTCCGCTGGGAGTCCACTTCACCTCAGAGGTGTTGTACTCGTTCACGAACCTCGCCGTATCTTTCTCGACGGGCTGCTGCGGCGTCTCATATTTCACGCCGTCATCGCCTACCAGCTTCGTCATCTTAGACTCCACCGTCAGCGTGCCGTTGTGGTACTTGTCCGTTACCGTCACGACGACCTGGTACAACGCCTGAGATGCGCTCACGCCAGGTTTCAGTTGACTGAGCTCCTCAGATTCCCAAATCTGGTACGTGTACGTACCCGGCTTCGTATAGCCGATGTTCTCGAAATGGAAGCTCACCGGATCGCCACCCTTGGCGTCTTTGCTCGTTACCGTAACGCGCGTCTCGCCCTTGCTGCCGCCCTCGCTGTCGGTCGGCGGCATCGGGGCTTCAACGGACGTATCGGCATCCTTCATGATGAACACGAACGTATCGGCAAGCCAAGCGCGACCGGTCAGCACCTTCTCGCCCTTGAGGTACGTCTCGCCATACAGCGTGCCGGATGCGGCGTACGTGTTCTTGTACGTGACCGCGCTCGTTTCCCCAGCAGCGATCTGACCCTCCGCACCGGCGGCCTCTGCGGTGAAGCCGTCGCGCGGCGTCTCGCTTACCTTATAGTTCCAGCCTGCGGAAAGCCCGTACACGTACAGGGTCTCGCCCGGCTTCAGGGAATGCTTCGCCTCGCCGTTCTGGCCGAACGCCAGCACGAACTTATCGCCTTGCTGCTCGCCGTTCGCGTTCTTCACCACGGCGTTGAAGCTCTTGCCAACGGCACCTTGCATGGCGATGGTGAACTCGAAGGATTCGTTCGCGAAATCAGCCGCGTTGTACCCTTCGGACAGCTGCAGCTGCTTCGTCACCGTCAGCGTGCCGGGCACATCGACGCTCAGCTTGCCGTTATTGCCCAGATAGGCGTTGATGAGCGTTTGCGCAGAGGACTGCCCGATGCCGCTCCACTTCGGGTTCAGAACATCCGTAGCCGTAGCCGTAGGATTATCGGTCTTGACCTTGTGCAGTTCGTTGATGTAGGTCAAACGCGGCGTGCCGGACTTCAGATAGCAAGCACCCGCGGAATCCCAAGCGATAGAGCCCTCGACCTTCTCAGCGGCGTCGCCCGGGAAGGACACCTGCTCCGTCTTCTCGACGGGCTTGCCGTTGTCCATGGCGTAGTAGCTGTGCTTGTAGTAGTACGTGGAACCCTTCTCTACCGACTTCGCGGGAATAGTGCACGCCTCGTCGGTATAGATGGGCGTGTCCTGCGTGAAGTAATAGTAGCTATTGCCCCCAGCCGGCTCGAACGTGGCGACCGCGTCGCCCGTTTCCTTGCCGGTCCACTTGTTGGCATAGAAGTTCACCTTGCCCGTTGCGTCGGTGTTCTTCTCCATATACGCCTTCATGGCGTCATCGGGATTCTCCAGCAGATCGAGCGCCGCCGGCTTCACGCCGGAGGAGTACAGCACCGAGATCGGCGTGGTGTTCGAAACGCTCATGGTATCCTTCGCCAGGTCGATGGCGAAGTTACGCAGCGGGATCAAGGACGCGGGCACCTTCACCTGCACCTTGTCGCCCACCGCAGCCTTGTCCGAGCGCGTGACGGTGATCACGACGTCCTTCAGGTCGGCAGCAGCCAGGCCGGAATGCACGTCACCGCTGAAATGGTACGTGTCGACGTTTCCGTCCGTGGTCTTGTCCGTGGTCTTGGACTTGCAGCCGTACACCGTTCCGTTGTACACGAGCTTGGACAGGTCGGTGACCTGCATGTAATCGCCCAGCTGATCGTCAAAGGTGATGTAGCCGGTCTCGTGCTCGAAGCCTTCGCTTGTCTCCGTCGGATAGCCGGCGCCCTTCGAGATTTCCTTGGAGATGTCGTCGAACACATGCTTCAGCTCATCGGCGTTGGTCGCGCTCTTGTAGAACGCGGCGTCTTTACCGTCGGAACCCTTCGCGCGGTCGCCGAAGCTCCATTCGTATTCGCTCGACCACCAACTCGTTTTCTCAGAATACGTCGCAGACGGATAGTTGCTCGACACGGCGTGCATGAAGTTGTTCTCATCGTAAACGCGCTGCGGATCGGGATACTTTGCCGGATCGGCGCCCTGGAAGATGCCGATGGAGTACACCGCAGCACCCGCATCTTTCATTCTCTTGGCAGACCCAACGGCGCTCGAGGCGACGCCCGGATCAAATGCGCTCTGGGTCGTTGGCTTGCCGTCAGTAAAGAAGATGACGATCTTCTTTACATCGGAACGACCAGAGGTCTGACCCTCCGCAAGCTCCAAGCCTGCGGCGGCATTCGTCGCGCCAGCAGGCTGGATGGCGTCCACCTGAGACGAGAAGGCGCCTTTCGTGTCATTGGTGCACGGAGCCAGCGTCTTCATCACCTGGCTATAGTTGTACCGATACCCGCCATCGCGATACGTGTCGTTGCCGACCTTGTCGGTCTTGTTCCCAGCGAACTTCACGATAGCGACCTGATGCTGCTTGGCGGCATCCTTGACCGTCGCATTCTGCTTGGCAATCTCGTCGATGAACGAGTTCGCCGCGCTCTGGAGCGCGGCGATGCGTTTCGTGTCATCGCCGCTGCCCATGGCGTCATCCATAGACCCGGATGCGTCGAGCACCAGCACGATGTCGAGCGGCGTGGTCGCCGTATCGGACAGGTTAGAGGTGGACGATAACGCCGTGAGCGCGGTCAGGAAGTCCGCGCCATTCTCTTTTGATATGGTGACGCCGTTCTTGCTGATCTCGCCATCTGACACGGTCTTGTCGGTCCAGATGCGTCCAACGCTCGACGTGTCGCTCTTGATAAGCCCCGACCAATCCCAAATGGTCGAGGGGTCCGTGACGGCGGTCTTGTTTCCGCCGTACGTTGCCGCCGACGAGTCTTCCGCGAACGCCGCGCCGCCGAACAGCGGCGACAACGCAAGCATCAGCACAGCGGCTAACGCTGCTTTAAAATGCTTCGTCGATTTCATGCCCTCGCCTCCTTCCACCGCATCGCGGCTTTCCGTATCCCCTTGCGCTTGCATATGCGCGCGCTCGGGCTTTTCCGGCACCCTGACATCTTCATGGGCCCACTCCTTCCCGCACGGCCCTCCCATGCCATCGCGCCCGCCGACGTCGGCCTCACTCGCCGATCGCCGGACGCGCGCATAGCCCGTAACCGCGCATCGCGCCAGCGGTGCAAACGGCATCGAGCCGCTACACCTCCTCTAAACATCATTGCCAAAGGGGGTACACGGAACCACGCCGTATTTACGAACGCGAGACTTAGACGATTTGTTTTCGCAGGTGGGTGAAGCGGCGTCAGGGGGTCGTATAAACGACCCTCTGGACAAAACAGCCAAACCGCGGCCGTCCCCCCCGAGAACTCACGGCCAAAGTTAACCCCTTCGGAAAAATTAAAAAACGATGGCAACGCGACAAGGGATACAATAAGGAAAAGGGTGTGGACACACTTGGAAGGAGGGGCGCAATGGGCAACGCGAAACGTGAAAACAGCCTGCTCTTTTGCGCACTTGCGTTGTTCTTCTTCGTGTTCCTTGAGTCGACGCTGTTCTTCCAAACCAACCTAGCTCAACACGGAGGGCACGGTTCCTTCCTCTCGCAGCTCCCCATCCAAGGCGCCAGCACCCTGGGCCTGCTGGCTTTTCCCCTCAAAAACCGTCTTGTCGGCGAAAAAGGCCGACCAGTGTTCATGGGAGCCGTCACCGTCCTTGGGGTCGCATGCCTTGTCGGCGTCGCTTTCGCATCCTCGCCGCTGGTGATCGCGTGCACGGGTGCGGGCGGGTTCTTCCTTATCGGGCTCGCCGGCGCCACCGCGTACTGGGCAACGTGCGTGAGGTCGCGCAACATCGCGCGATTCGCAACTCTGATCGGAGGTAGCCACGCGCTCGGCGTGCTCGCGCAGATTCCCTTGTTCAAATTCACGTCGAACCACCTGATCGAGGCCGCCGTGCTTTCCGCGGGAATCATCGCCCTGGGCGCGATCAATGCGCGCATATGGCCGCCCCGATCTGCGCTCGCAGACTTTTCCACGCAGCGGGAACAACGCGGAGGAAATCACCTCGTAAGCAGCAAGTTCGCCGGATGGCGTCTCGACCATATGACCCCTCGCACCGCCGTCATCGCGATCTTCGCCTTAGTGCTGCTGTTTTCCGTGCTGTTCAACACGCTCTATACCTTTATCGACATTGGCTCGCCCTGGACCAGCCAATACACCAACGTAACGCCCCGCGTTCTGATGGCCGTCGGAGGCTTTGCCGGCGGCGTGCTGTTCGACCTGCACCGGGCGCGTTACCTGGGCATCGTCATGTTCTGGATGATGCTGCTCTCGGTCGGCGCGATGCTCGGGGTGGAGGCAGGCGGGCCGTACGTCATCGGGGAAGTCGTCTACTTCTTGGGCTCAGGTGTGTTCATGACGTTCTACACCACGATGTTCATCTGGATAGCGCAGCTCCTGCGCGCCCCCGACCTGTGGTGCAGCATGGGACGAGCGCTCAACAACGTGACCGCCATCGCAATCGGCGCACCCGCGCTGCTGGTGATCGACCTGACGAGCCCCGTGGCCGTGATCGCGCTGCTGATTCCCCTGATCATCGGCATCAACGCGCTGCTCTTCGCCGCCGGCATGCTGGACTTGCATCCGCGCCCGAGGGGCCACGAGGCCGCAGGGCACACTGGGCAGCAAGCCGGCGATTCCGGTTCCGACGGCAATATCACACCTGGTCAAGCGGCGGTCGGCGAACACGCGCCTGCTGTCGGCAACGCCACGCCCGGCGCCGGCAGCAGCGACATCTCTACCCAGAGAGCAGCTGACGGGCTGCCGGAGACCATGGAGCACCCGACGCCCGGCGCCGCGCCTTCCGCGGATGATGCCGCCATCGACCCCGAAGCGCACCTTGCGGATTTCGCCGGCCGTTTCTCGCTCACGCCGCGCGAGATCGAGGTGCTTGCCGCCGTCACCGCCGACGAGCGCCCGCTTAAGCATGTGGCCGCGGACATGGGCATCTCCCTGCGCGTGCTCCAGCGGCACCTGACCTCGCTCTACCAGAAAACCGGCACGCAATCCCGCGTCGGCCTCACGAAGCTGTTCTGGGAGCAGCCCCCCCCCGCCACGCCCCGCGCGCAATATCGCACGCCGTAGGAGAGTCCCGAGGAGGCTACGCTACCAACCGGTAAACCCCGCGAAACCGTTCACCCGCTTCCCCATTGCGAGCTGCCCCCTACGACCCATACGCCCCGTAACGCGAAAACCCCGTCGCAACCAAGGTTGCGACGGGGTTTTGAATCTCAGAAGGCGCAGGGTCGCGCGACTTCCCTTTAGCGGAGCACCAGCTTACGCGGCGTTGCGCTTGGCGGTGGCCGCGATGGTCTTGACGCCCTTGACGGCCAGAACCACAGCCAGCACGAACAGCAGCACAGCCAGGATTGCCTGCACGGCGGGGGCGAAGATGTCGCCGCCCTTCATGATGAGCAGCATCTTCTGGTAGAACGTGATGCCCAGCGAGGTCAGCGTGGCGGCCAGCATGAACGCCATCGGGACGAAGAACATCTTGTTGTTGCGGCCCGCGTTGCCCAGCCATGCAGCCACGGCCAGTAGAGCCAGGGCGGCCAGCAGCTGGTTGGCGGCGCCGAACAGCGGCCAGATGATGGTGTAGCCGGTCATGCCCAGGAACACGCCGATGACCACGGTGATGATGGTGGCGACATAGGGGTTCGCCATGACCTTGCGCACGCCCGTCAGATCTTCGTGCTTCACGTCGACGGGGGTCCACAGTTCCTGGAACATGTAGCGGGCCAGGCGGGTGGCGGTGTCGAGCGAGGTCAGACAGAACGCGGAAACGGCCAGGATGAGCAGCGCATATGCCAAGCCCTGCACGTCGGCCAGGCCAGGGATGCATGCGAGCATCTGGGACAGGCCGTCGGCGAAGACGGCGGTCGGGGAGGCGTAGCCGCCCGCGGCGTACTTGCTCCACACGAAGCCGACGGCGCACAGCGAGATGACGGCCAGCAGGCACTCGACGAGCATGCCGCCGTAGCCGATGGGCTGCGCTTCCGCTTCCCTATCCAGCTGCTTGGACGTGGTGCCCGAAGCAACCAGGCTATGGAAGCCAGAGATGGCGCCGCACGCGATGGTGATGAACAGCGCGGGGAACAGGAAGCCGGAAGCGGCGGCCTTGTTCGTGATGGCCTTGCCGGCCTGGTCGACGAGGGCCTGGCCCGTGGAGGCATCGAACGCGGCGTTCGTGGCGACGAAGCCGGTGAACGCGGGGATCTGCAGGTTCGAGGCAGCGCCCGTGAGGGATGCGCCCACGATGCCGATGACGGCCAGCAAGATCATGCCGTACAGCAGGTAGCTGGACAGGTAGTCGCGAGGCTGCAGCAGGATCCACACGGGGGCGACCGACGCGATCAGGATATACACGCCCAGGATGATCATCCACGTGTTGTAATCCAGCGACAGGGAGATGCCCATGAGCGGCAGGTTGTAGCCGATGGCCACCATGATGACGATCAGCACGATGGCGGAGGCGATGTTCACCGGGCCGGGGATGTTGCGGCCGCGCGTGAGGATGCCGTAGACGACGGCGACGCCGATGAAGATCACCGAGATCATGGCCGTCTGCTGGTTGGCCAGGTTCGTGGCCGCCTTCGTGCCGTCCAGGTCGGGCACCACGGCGAACGTGTTCGCCACGATGGAGGCGAATGCGGCCACCACCAGCAGCAACGTCAGGTATGCGAAGATGCAGAACAGCTTCTTCGCCGTGTTGTCGATGTTCTCGGCGACCACAACGGCCAGCGTCTGACCCTTATGGCGCAGCGATGCGAACAAGCTGCCGAAGTCGTGCATGGCGCCGAAGAAGATGCCGCCGATGAGCACCCACAGCAGCACGGGCACCCAGCCGAACACGGCCGCCTGGATGGGGCCGTTGATGGGGCCGGCGCCGGCGATGGACGAGAAATGATGACCCAGCACCACGTACGGCGGCGCGGGAACGTAGTCCACGCCGTCTTCCAATTCGTGTGCCGGAGTCGGATTCTTGGGATCGACCCCCCATTGCTTCGCCAGCCAACCGCCATAGAAGATATAGCCGATGACCAGAATGACCGCAGCAACAAGGAGGATAAGCAATGCGTTCATGGAACCCTCTTCTGTTTTGCGTTTCCGTTGCTAGGAACGCGGCAGCAGGTTGGCCTCCAACGTGGTTTTCAGCTGCTTGCCCGCCGCGTTCGTTATCACGCGGTTCGCAGAGAGGTCGGCGATGGCCACCCGAAGGTCGGCCCAGCCACGGATGCCCAAGGCGAAGTTCTTGCGGAAGCGCGTTTTGCGCACCGCCTTCGCCGCTTCCTGGGTGCAGGAATCCGCAACAATCACCAGGGATATAGCCGAGGACATGTGGTTCGGCTTGGGAACCACCTTTTTGAGCCCATCATGTTCCATGAACGACACAAGATCGCGCACCTGAGTTTCATCCAAGGCATTGGCGAGGACGAAGAACAGATACTCATGCGTGTCGACTTCCCATAGCTTCGCGCTTTTGACCAGCACATACTTTTCGCCATAGGAATGGAACTCGGCATACCCGGGGAAGGTGCGGCCGGCGTACTCGTATCCCCGTCGCACATCGAACCATTGCTCGTGTGCAGCGAGAATACGCTTCAGCACCAAGTGTTTTTCGTCCTTTGCCCGGGAGGGTTGCTCCTCGGACCGAAGGGCTGGCTCCCCAACGCACACGGCGGCCTGTTCCTCCGCCTTGCGCCTGGATTTTCCCGAAGCATCCGTCTGTTCGACTGGATGGCCGGTGCCTTTGACACTTGCCTGAATAGCCGTTCGATCGCTCAAAAACCCGCAAACTCCTTCAGCATCTTGCCTAGCTCCGCGTCTTGCGTGCGTTGCCATTGTAGTGCTTTAGTAGGATTTTAGCGGCGAAAAATGTACACATTTTCCAAAATAATGATGAAAAGCATTCATGGCGAACATTGGGAATCATAAGGTTTTGGGCATATGAACAAAACCGAGCGAACGCAAAAGCGCCCGGAAGGCGAACCTTCCGGGCGCTTGGTTATCCGTTGCCGGGGGCTGATAGCCCACCTGCCCGCAAGTCGTGCCGATTCAGCAGGGACGCTTGCGGCAACGTTATCGGTTTTGCCTTCGATTAGGCTGGACTGTTAGTCCTCCCAGGCGAAGTCGGCCTCGCCGTTGAACACCTTCAGGGCGTCGGCAACGGTGTAGTCGGCCAGCGTGATGGCGCTGATGGCCTTCGTCAGACGAACGGCCTCGTCCAGGCTGCGCTGGTGGATGTTGCGGCCGGTGGCGTTGCCGTCTGCGCCGCCCACGTGGATCTGGTCGTGCAGCTGGGTCAGGAACGTCTCGGCGTCAACGGTGGAACCGCCGGCGCAAACCAGGCCCGTGCGGCCTGCAGCCATGGAGGCGACCTTCAGGGCCTCGGCGGCCGTGCGCTTGTCGTCGCCCTCAGGCTTGGGCGGGTTGACCTTCACGAAGTCGGCGCCCAGGCACAGCGCGACGCCGGCGGCGCCCGCGATCAGGTCAGGATCTTTCTCAGCGGTGACGGCCTTGCCGCGCGGGTAGATCCACAGCACGACCAGCAGGCCGTTGGCATGAGCGGCGGCGATAAGCTCGCCAGCCTCGGCCAGCATGGTGGACTCGTACTCGCTGCCCAGGTAGATGGTGTAGCCCAGGCC
>ERZ1035027.295-NODE-295-length-30594-cov-17.285275_pt1 | contig 30594 bp, 39 predicted proteins | sample MGYA00520604_ERZ1035027 | MGnify/ENA primary metagenome ERZ1035027 (study PRJEB33766, sample SAMN09781743) | gut metagenome | biome: gut microbiome | host: Homo sapiens | place: Madagascar | study: EMG produced TPA metagenomics assembly of the PRJNA485056 data...
GCAGCACCAGGCCGTCCAGCTTGGTGTAGTCGTCTGCGCTGCTCCACTGGTACTTAGTCGGATCGTCGCAGTAGTAGGGGACTCCGTCAATCAGTTTCCAGTCGCACTCAAAGCGCCACTGGTTGCCGTAGAGCGGATTTTCCACGCCATAAAACACAAAGCTGTGTTTGCCGTCGGTGTTGCTGACGGGGCTGCCACAGGTGGAGATAACGCTGTTTGCCGTGCCGGTAGACTGCATGATGCGCCAGACTTTGTGATCGGTGGTCGTGGTTACAACCTCGCCGGTGAAGCTGGCCTTCACATTGGCAGTATCGCCCTCAATGGCCTCGATGGCCGTCACGATGCGCTGATTTGCTACGCTCACGTTCTCGCCGCCGGTGCCGATGGAGATGACCATGCCGGGCTCCAGCTGACCCTTGGCAACGATAACGGCGGCCTCGTCAGTCAGCGCGCCGGTCACGGCGATGTTGGTGGCGTACAGGTTGGAGACGCCGCGCATCTTGCTCTGCACATTCCGCGTCCCGTAAACAACGATCATCAAGTAGGCCAGCACCTCAAAGTCGGCGCTCGTGCCGATGCTGTAGGTCTCGCCCCACAGCCGGGCCGCCGCCAAGAACTGCGAGATCGTCTTGTTGCCGGTGGAGACAACGCCCGCGATGCTGTGCAGCTTGCCGTCCGCACCGATGCTGCCGGGGAAGGCGGGCAGGTAGCACTTTTGCTTTAGGGAGCCGTCCGCGTTCTGGAACTTGCGCGGTGCGCGGAAGCCCGGCATCGGCACAGCCGACACGCGCGGATTGACATCCAACATGCCGGAAACATAAAAAAGCGGGACCTCGACCAGCACCTCACCGTTGGTGCCGTCCTCAATGTACCCGGGCTGGCCCTTGTAAGCGTTGACCGTGACCGTGCCGTCTGTGTTCAGCGTGCAGCAGCAGCGCCGCATCCCGGCCCAGGGGTAGACGCCGTCAAAGTCGTTCTGCCCGGCGCTCGTGTCTGTGCCCGGCGTAAACACAAACTCCGCCGCCGCCCCCGTCCGCGTCCCCGCCGACGTGCTGCCGGTGAACTCCACGCCGTAGAACGTAGCACCCACGGCAGACGCGGCAGCCTTAGCAGATGCCGCAGCAGCATTCGCACTCTGGCCTGCCTGCGTAGCGCTGGCCTGCGCGGCAGCCTTGGCCGCCTCGGCCTCAGTCAGATTGCTGCCCGCATTCGCCAGCAGCGCGCCGAACTCCTCACGGGTGCCGGTGTAGCCGTGTGCCTTGGCGTCGGCGTAGGCGGTCACAGCGCCCAGATCGGTGGTAAAAACAGAACTATCAGCCATGAATCTGTACCTCCAAATTCGTGTTATCGACAATAGCAAAGTCGATTTTGTCCTTCAGGTTGGTCGTGCGCGTGTACATCAGATTCCCCGTGTCTGGGTCAACGTCCATCTGCATATAGCCATTGCTGAGCGCCGCCTGGCGCGCCAGCTCCACGCTGGCGGTGACGTCGGCCTGTTTATCGGTCACGTCCTGCTGACGGGTCTTGACATCCTCCTGGATGCCCTGCATCTCGGTCAGCTTCTCGGCCACGCCCTCGTTGATGACCTTTGTTGCGGCATCACCGGCGGTCTTGGCGGCATCCTCGGCCCGCTTTGCACTGGCGGATGCGCTGGCGCTGGCGCTCTCTGCTGCAGCCCGCGCGTTTTCCGCTGCGCTTGCATTTTCCGTGGCCGTACCGGCAGACTGCCCCGCCTTCGTGGCGGATGCAGCAGCCGCTGCAGCGCTTTCCTTTGCCGCTGTGGCGGACCCGGCAGCCGCACCGGCCTCCTGCGTGGCCTTGGCGGCAGCCTCGCCAATGCTCTCGGCATCCTTGGCGGCAGCCGCAGCAGAGGTCGCAGCACGCTTCTCAGACTGCGATGCCGCGTTCTGCGACTCCCCGGCAGCGGTTGCCGCAGCCTCAGCGTTTGCCTCGGATGCTGCCGCCGCGCCCGCAGACTCCGCAGCAGCATTCTTGGCCGCGTTGGCGGTATCTGCGCTGGCCGCAGCAGCCACAGCGCTGGCAGCGGCACCGCCCGCTTCCTCGCCCGCCTTGATGGCGGCATCCTCAGCGGCCCGGTGCGCGTTTTCCGCGGCATCCTTGGCGGCCTGCGCCACCCGTACCGCGTTGTTGGAGTTCTCCAAGATCTGCTGCACCACATCCGGCGTAGGCGTGCCCGGATTATCGCCGTCGATGTCCGCGTGATCCCGGATGGAGTAGGGGAGATCGACTGAGATACGCTGCACGCCGTCCGCAAGGCCTAAAAACACGATCTTGCCGCGGCCAGCCTTGTCTGCCGTCGCCTCCGCAGGGACCTCCAGCACGCCGTCCGCGCCAACCGTCTTCTTGGTCGCAGACCCGCCGGGCGCGTGGAACACAGCCAAAGTCTCCAGACCGCTCCATCCATCGCCCTGGACGATGCGGATATTCTCGATGCCGTAGCTGTCCTTGGTCCCCAGCTCAATGCTGGGCGTTACCGAGTAACGGTTGTCCACGACAACGTCATAATTCATCAACACAATGGTTTTTATGGTGGCCACCTCCTATTAGCTGCCGCTCCCGCCGATGGGATATTCCACAATGATCGTGCCGGATTCTCTGGCTATGTGAACCCGCTGACCGGCTGAAAATGTGATAGCGGCATTGTATGGGTAATGCTTTTCTGCCGCCGTGGTATCGCCCGGCAGGATCAGCGCGATCCCGTCGCTGTAAATGGCACTCACGGTTGCAATATTTCCGCTCTTAGCGGTCGTCTCAAGCGCTTTCCGCTGTTGGTAATTCTCAATCAATGCTGTAAAACACCTTCTTTGCCGTGTGCGTCATCTGGCCGCCGGGGGCACAGTCAAGCGTCCACTCCTGTTCCTCCAGCAGGCCGATGCCGTCGCGCATCATTAGTATGCTGTCATTTAACCTGTGTGGCTGCTCTGTGTCCCCGCAGGATGTAAACGTATAATTTGCGGCCCCCATCATGCTCAGCAGCATCCTGTTCTTCACATGCGTTTCAAGCGCAGCCTGCGACGCGATTCCCTCTACCGTCTCCACGCTCACGATGCGACGCCCTCGCCGCATGATGCTCAGCGGGCTTGTGGGGTTGACGTTCTCAGCCACGGCGCGCAGCTCTTGACCCAGATCCGCACTGCTCACGATGTCCACGAAAACATTGGCCGCATTGAATGTGTCTGCCTCAACACTCATGGGGATGCGCAGCAGGGTCGCCTCATCGGCTCCGTAGCGGTGCGTGCGGTTATTGATGGACGCTGGCTCCCAGGGCTCTGCCACGGCAACGCCGCTGCCGTCAAAATAAATGTCCCGGTAATTGATCTCGGCAAGCAAAGCGGACACGACTGCGTACCGCGTTGTGCCGATCTCCCATTCATGGTCTGTCATCAGCACATCGTCTGTATCGATGATGCTGACCACGTTGACGCCAGCCGCCAGCAGCTGCTCGCGGATCGCCGTGGTGTATCGCGTCCCGGCGCGGATCATTAGGGTGCGCTCCAGCACACTCAGATTGCGCAGGGCATAGCCCTGGTCGTACCCGGTCAGTTCCTGCGTTTTGTGGCCGTATTCGTCCACGCTGGCAGGGCACGTCGTAACACAAAACAACCCCAGTGGCGTTCGGTCAGCGTTATCCACGCGCACAACACTTAGCATGTCCGTCAGCCAGTTGACGTCCTCGTCCGGCTCCACGGTCAGCGTAACGGTGCTTTTGACCTCGGCGCTGCCCGTAAAGCGGATTTGCGGAGTGCAGTCGGCAGGCACCTGCAGTACGCGGTAGGGTGCGCCGCTGCGCATGGCGACAAACTCATACCGGATCATACTTGACCGCCTCCTGTTGCGTCTCGGTTATGCTCAGGCTCAACGGCGTGCAGCCGTGGTCGCGGCTCTCCTGGACGTCCTTAAACACACCGATTGCCAGATGCCCATCTCTGTCCTTGTATACGACCTGCTGGCCGGCAAGGCTGCGGAGCTTATCCAGCTCATCCGCGCTCTTGCATGCGTACGCAATGGTATGTGTCACCACCCGATTGCCGGCGTCATGCCAGACAGGCAGCTCTTTGCCCCAGTATTGCTGGTAGCTACCGCTCAGGCTTGTGCTCTTTGTGTAGTTTTGGTAGCTGGTCGCATATTTCAGCGCCATCCACCAGTTGCCAGTGAGCGGCCCGATTGCGGCATAGGGCACGCCGGGCGCGACCGTAACGGGTGCGCTGTCCGTATAGTAGCCGTCCACGTCAAAAATGCGGATCACGTACTGGTGGTCAAGCACGCTGGTGCGGTCTGTGTACAGTCCGCCGTCCGCCTTGGCGATCAGCTCACCGTCCCGCAGGATATAGGCGTCGTCTCCGTCCCAATGCAGCTGCACCTCTCCCCAGCAGCTCACTGCGTTGCAGATCACCGGGCTGCCGGGCTGATTTTTAACCTTGATCTCGCAACTGGACCAGGGGGACACATCCCCGTAGGTATTGTAGATGCGGACAGATAACGTGTGTTTCCCGTCAGTCAACACGGCATCAGACTGCCACTCTTTGCCGGTGCCATAGTGCACACCCAGGCTCACCCCATCCACTGCGATCTCATAGCCGTCCTGCTCCTGCGCCTGCCAGCGCATTTTTGCCAGTGGCTTGTTGTCGTAGTAAGAGATGACCGGGGCTTTTGGTGCTCGGCGGATTGCAAAAATTGCTGCGCCGGAATAACTGCCAAATATGCCGTCTGTGTTTTTGGTGCGCACGCGCCAGTAGATGACGCCGCTGGAAAACGTGCCGGCGGCTGCCTGGTAGCTGTTGTCCGCATTGTCTGCACTGGCCAGTACAAGATAGGATGCGCCGCTGTCGGTGGAGTAGCTAAGCTCCCATCCTGTTTGAGCCGTACCGGTCACATTGGCGTGCCGCCACGCAAACGCAATGCCCTGGACAGTGTCGTCCAGGTACTCGCCCGCAGGGCTCACTGCCACAGGCGTGCTGAGTGCGTCCAATGTGGACACATTGATTGTGTCGCTGGTAACCTTTGAGCCGGTGTTGGCGACCGCCTCAACATACCAGTCCAGCGTTGTGCATCCCTCGGCAAATGTGTTCGCCGGAACATCTGCATACTGCTGCGATCCGCTCACGGCGACGGTGTGCCACGTGCTCTCGTTGTCGGCCTTGTAGTATAGTTTCGCACCCTGCTGCGTGACGTCGCCGGGCCGGTCATCGCTGTCAACACTGAAAACCCAGCTGAATCGGTTATCAACTGCCCGTGGCGCAGATGCTCCCGCTGCAGGGGTCGTGCCCTTGACGGACACTGGCACCTCAACGTTGGTCACCTGCACCCAGCTGGATGTATGCGTGGTTCCCACGGTACTCCGCGCTACAACGCGCCACTGGTAGCTGCCAATGGGCAGTACGCCGCAGTTGACGGTCACATGGGTCGTGTCGTTGCCGACGCTGGCAAACTGCGCAGGGTCGGCCATATTATCCGTGCGGTACTGCAGCACGGCAGATGCCTGCTGCAGCGCGCCGCTGATAGAGCCACTGGCGATACTGCCGACAAAAGCCCAGCTAAACGTGGCGTCAAAGCCGTAATACGTTTTGCTGGTAGGGCGCAGGTCGTCCACCTTGGCGCTGGGGTCGGCAAGTGACAGGGAGTAGGTAGGGCTCTCCGTCACCGTACCGGACCCATAAGCCCCTACTCGCACCCGCCAGCGGATGCCGCTGCCGCTTGACCATGCGGTAGTATCCAGATCGTAGGACGTTGCGCCATTGCTCAGGCTGATTGTCTGGCCGTTTCCGCCGTCCTGGTCCGTAATAACGATCTGGCAGGTGGAGTTGCTGCGCTCAAAGTCATCTTCTGCGTTAGTTGTCCACTGCAAACGGTACTTTGTGTATCGCGCCACCGTTCCGCTGGTCCAGGCTGTGCCCGTCGGCGTGATGACACCTTGGTAGCTTACACAGTTGATCACCGTATCGCTGCGGCTATTACCAACGTTGTTGTATCCGCTCTCGGCATTCACATATATGCCGTAAGCTAAAATTTCTTTTTTGTTTTTCTGAGTAAACGCGTCAAACGAAAACGAGCAATTCCCGTAAGAAAAATTGCTCTGATCGCAAACGCTGTTCTCGCTGCTGTGATAGCTCGAACCTGCGCTGTTGGCAAGTGCATATCCAACCAGCCTGACTCTTCGGCTGCTATTTCCGTATGCAGGGACACGGACGCTCAAGCTCCCAATATACCGGCTTGTGTTCCCCATCCCAGTGCTGAATAGCCACGAGCATCTGTATGCTTGGTAGTTTGCATTGGGGACCCTGTTGTTTGCCGCAAAGTTTCTCGTGCTCCAGCTGTGCGATTTCACGTCACCGCCCCCTGTCTCATGCTCATGGCTTCATTTTTTGCAATGGCCACAATATCGTTAAATTCCTTGACATTCTTGGCGTCAATGGTTATCTGCCCGATACTGATATTGCTGCCGCCCAGAAGTCCGCGCGTCTGGCTGTTGTTGTAGATGCGCTCGCCTCCTCGCAGATTGACCAGCTCCGGCCCGTTTTCGCCCACAAGCGCCAGACCGCCGCGCGCGCTGCGCGTGCCGGTGGCATACTGCGGCACCTTGTTGTTGGCTGCGCGCATTGTCCCCGTTGTAGCCGAGGATATACCGCTCATGGCGCTGTTGATTTCGTTTCCTTTTCCAATCAGGACAGCGACCACAGCAACCAGCGCAGTAATGCCGGCAACGATCAGCATTATTTTTATATACAGCGGATCCATATAGCTCATAACGCTGCCGATCATGCTTTTCACGGTTCCAGCCGGCCCCTGCAATTCTTTAATGGCCTTCACCACAAGCAGCACTACTGTGGCGATGCTGGTAATAGAGATAACTGCCGTCAACACCGGCGTTGGGATAGCGTTCAGGGCCTCGGCAAACGCTGTAATGATGGGCAGCAGCGCCTCCGCAAAGCTGCGCTTCACGGCGTCGCCCTGCTTGTCCAGCTTCTGCATTGCATCATCCAGCTCGCCAAAGCTCTGCAGCGTTTCATTATCGACAACATAGCCGACTTCGTGCGCCTGCTCCGCAAGCTCTTTCAGTCTGCCGCTTCCGGCCTCGATCAGCGGGTTCAAGTCGGTGGCCGACCTGCCAAAGATATCCATCGCCAGCGCATCGCGCTCGGTCTCGTTTTTCATCTTGCCCAAGGCATCAATGGTTTTCAAAAACACCTCATAGTTGTCCTTGAGCTTCCCGCTGCTGTCCGATACTTTCACATGCAGTTTTTTAAACGCCTCTGCTGCGGAGCCTGTCCCGGTAGCCGCCGTTTGCATATTGTTGGTCAGCTTTACCAGGCTGCTGCGCAGCGTATCTGTGCTGACATCCACAAGCTCACTTGCGTACTCAAACTCCTGCAGCTGATCCGTCGTCAAGCTGGTTTGCGTGGACAGCGTCAGCAGATCGTCCGCTGTCTTGCTCATGTCTATCGTAGACTTTGCAAGCGCACCAACCAGGCCGCCCACCACCGTCACCGCCGCCGCGCCGCTGGCGGAAAACTGCCCCAGCTTGTCCACGGCAGCCTGTACGCCGGGCGGCAGCGAAATGCCGAGTGTGTTGGCCAGCCCATTGATCACATCGGCTAGGCTTGCGGTTGTCTTGTTGGTTCGCTCCTGCTGGTCGCCCAGTTCCTTCAGGAGGTTTTCCTGCTTGGCAACCTCGGTCTGCGCACTAATGAGACTGGCCTTCCACTGCATCGTGACCTTGCTGCCCTCTCCCTCGCGCTTGGCAGAGTTTTCGTATGCCTGCTGTAGAATTTCTACCTTGTCGCGATAGCTTTGCAGCGTCTGCTGCACGGATTCGTACCGCTGCTTTAAGGCGGCCTGCCGGTCGTCCATTTCGCGGGTCTGTTCTGTCACAAGCTGCATCTGCTGCTTATTTACCTTCAAGCCCGCGTTTACTTCGCTCAGTGCCGCCTTGAATTGCTGGTCATTTTCCACGACCAGGCTGACACCTGCTTTAGGCATCGACATCTGCAAGCCCCCTTTCCTGTGGCAGTTCAATACCATTCATGGCGCAGTATTCTGTAAACTGTGCAAGCAGTTCATCCAGGCTCAAAAACCGCGTTTCCCGCCGGGTATAGCCCAGCAGCCCCACCGCGATGTATTGCAGCCTGGGGAAATTTATGATTCGGTCGCCGTCAAAGTGCCGCTCGGGGACATCGTCAACCCAGATTCGCTCAGCATCGTCTTCATCGCCTGCAGCGCCTGACGGCCTGACCCGTTTTTTCCGTAAAACTCCATAAAGGCCTCTTCAACGCTGGCAACCAGCCCGCCCTGCAAATCGGCAAAGGAAATCAGCTTTTTGACCACGGCCAGACTGGGCGCTTCATTGTCCAGGTGGTGTTCCTCGTTATCCAGCTCCACGCCCTCGCGCACCAGCAGCCAGATGATGTAGGCGGCTTCCTCGGGGTCGTTCAGCTTCTCGGCTACGACCTTCAGGTCACCAAAGTGCTCCTGAAGTTCCTTCACGTTCTGCAAATCGAACAGGGCAGGGTATCTGCGCCCGCGCAATACAATTTCTGCCATGGTATCACTCCTTGATGTTCAGGAAGGCTTTCAGCCCGGCCAGCGCCTTGGCGTAGTCATCAAATTCCTGCTTTTTCTCAAAGTCGCCGTCGCAGTTGCACTCGGCAGCGCCGTTGAGTTTTGTGGTACCGTAGGACACACTCTTGGTGGCCGTGTTCAGGGTATCGCTCACCGGGTCAAAGCTGGCGCGGTAATACCCGACCAGGCGGTAGACCAGCTTTCGTTCCGGGGTTTTCAGCTTGCCAAGCGCGGCAACGCGCACAAGGGCAGGCTTATCGCCCTCTTTGCGCTCAAGCGTCTTTGTGCTCTCATCATAGTGGTGGCCGCCAAGCTCGGCCTCATCTTCCAGACTCAGGAAGCTGCGGTCAATGGTCAGCTTGGCCGACGGCGAACCGCTGTCACGCTGTTCGCGGCGGTCACCGGCCCACAGCTCGCTGCTGTCGCTGTCATTTTCGCCCGCATAGCTGATGACTGCACGGGTGATTTTGCCTGCACCCAGGCTTTCCGTCTCGGTGCCGTCATCGTTGGTCGTTACCGTGATAGGGCAGTAGCCGTAGTAAGGCAGTCCGATATATGCCATAATTTATTCCTCGCTTTCGTTCCAATCGCAGCCGTCGTCGGTCTCCGCCTCAACGTATGCAATATGATGTTTTGTCTCGTTATCATAGCCGTACTCAGTAGAGCCAATGATAAAACCGGCTTTTCTCAGGGCGTTGCGCATACGCCGCGCACGCACCTGGGGCAGTTCCCTGGCATACCAGGCAGCACGCAGCTTTAGATACTGCTGTTCGTCCCGGTCACCGGCGTAGATTTCCGGCGTATCATTCAGCACACTCAGCACCACATAGCTGTCCGGCAGTGGGGCGTCCTCGTTTTTCAAAAAGGACACGCTGCTGCACACGGTCTCCAATGCGGCCAGGGCCGCGTCGATTCCGGTCATAGTTTTCCCTTTCTGCGCAGCACATCCTGCATGGCCACACTGACGGCATTTTCACAGCTGCTGGCAGCCTGGTCCAAAAATGGCTGCGCAGCCTGCTTGGCAGAGCCGTATTCCAGTGATACCGCCTTCTGCATCTGGGCGGTTTTGTCCTTATATTTCGGGCTTGAACCGTGGCCTGTATCGTACCCGCTGAAGCTCACCTCCAGGCCGTAGCCGCCCTTCTTGCGCTTTTTTGGTTTGCCAGCACGCACGCTATCCGCCAGGTGTTTGTCTGCGCGGCTGCTGTGGTGCTGCCGGACACGTTGTTTCAGTGCGTCCGTTGCAATCGGGGCCGCGGCGGTCAGCATTTCCGGAGCAATCGCGTCCAGGTCTGCCATCCCCGCCAGCTGTTCTGCAAGTTCATCACTCCACACCAGATTCATCCTCACGGCGGGCCTCCTTTTGTCTGGGGCAGGTCACTGACGGTCAGCTCGACCGTGCTGCCGGTTTCATAAGCCCGTTGGACGCTGTAGCGGTTCCCGTTCCACTCGATCACGCGCTCCCCGCTGTATTCATCGGCATGCAACACAAATACTGCGGTCAGGGTCGTGCCGGCAGCTTCAGCGGCGAAAAACTCGCCCCACTTCACGCTGCGGCGCTCGCCGTATACGGTGCGCACTTGGGTGTAGTGGTGCTCCAGTACACCCTGCACCTTTTTCGGGGTGTCCCGCAAAAGGGTGATCTGTTCCGTCCAGTACATGGGCATCTCCTTACTAAAAAACACCGCCGGGCATAGGCACTCCGGCGGTGCATCACAGCACAGCGCTCATGCGTCGGGCCAGTCTGTGTAGTTGGTCGTCATTCGCAGCTGCGCCTTCTGCTCATCGTAGGAGGCTTTCAGCTTATCGTAGTCGCCGGTCGGCCAGAAGTTGGCGCGGCAGTAGGTGATGACGGCACGGCGGATCAGCGGGTCCTGCGTGTCCAGGTTGGACACACCGGCCTGTTTCAGGTCAGCCAGGGCCGCATCCACCAGGTCGCTCACTTCCTGCGTCAGCTCCTCCGGCATATCAGACCGGCGCAGCGCTACCGTCACTTTGGACAGCAGGTCGTTGTCAGCCATGGGTCACAGCCTCCTATCAGGCGTTGGCAGCAATCGTCAACGCAACAAAGCCGCCGGGGACGACCACATCCGCGCCCATCTCCACGTCGCCGCGGATCGTGGACAGCAGCTTGTCAAAAGCGAAGTCATCGGAGACGGCGATCTCGTAGTCGCTGAACAGGTCCAGCTTGAGGCAGCGCGGCGCGCCATAGAACATGGTGGGCTGCGCCTTGGCAGTCTGGGCCGTACCGGCGCAGGCGGTCAGGTTCTTATTGAGGCAGTAGCGCACGCTCAGGCCGCCCTCCTTGATGATGCCGGTGTTGGGGTTAGCAGAATCCGGGGTGATCTCGTAGACAGCCTTTTTCTCGTTGGTGCCGCGCACATCGCCAAAGGCAATCAGATCCTTCTTGTTCAGGAACAGGACTGCCTCGCCCTCAACGGCCTCATCGCCGCCGTAGTTCAGCGTCAGATTGCGCAGGGTTTTCTCGTTGATGGTGCCTTTCTTAGTGCTGTCCAGCGTGGCGTCAATGGTGTTCACGAGCTTGCTGGCTTTCAGCGCATCGGTCACAATGACGGACGCTTTCTTGCGCAAGCTGAGCAGGGCCTGGGCGCGGCACTTGGCGAAGTAGTTCACGGGGGTCTGCTTCTTGGCCTGCTTGCTGATCTGGCTCAGAACCGCCTCCGACTTGGGCGTGATGTCGATGTAGTCGTAGGTGGCCTCTTTGGTGGTGGCAGCAGCACCCTCGGTCTGATCAGCGGCGGCATCGGCATCCTGCTTGACGTAGGGGATGCGATCGGTGGACATACCGGAGCAGTCATCGACCCACACCATATCAATGATGCTGGAGACGCCAACGCCAACGCGGTCCTGAATTTCGGTGTTGACCTCGGTGGGGGTTGCCAGCTTACCGCCGCTCACCAGAACGGCGCGGGTCTCCTCCACGCCCAGAACGGCGCGGCGGTTCTCTTTGAACTGCTGGGCGCGGGTCTGGGCATCGGTGTGGGCGGTGGGGTTGTCCTGGGGCGCACCGGCACCGTCCGCAACCTTGGCAGCAATGCCAAGGCGGCGCTGCTCGGTCTCGTACTGCGCGATGCGCTGGCTGATCTCATCGGCCTCGGCCTCCAGGGCGTCCAGGTCGGCACCCTCGGCGTTGACCTCGGTGCGGATTTCAGCGGCGCGGGCGCGCAGCTCCGCAATGGTCATTTCACTGGTTTTCTTTTTCATGGTTCACACTCCCAAAAGTTTCAGTTTGATTTTTGTTGCGGTATCCGCCCTTTGCAGTCTCTCCGCTTTAATTCTCTCGATCTCTCCGTCAAGGAATTTTCGGGCGCTGATCGATGTGGCGTCGTTGGCCGGTAGGCTCACGGCACTCACATCGTACAGTTTCTTGATCTTTGTGATCGTGCGGTTCACGGTCACGGTGTTGTTTTCCAAATCGCGGGTGGTCTCACGCTTATCCTCGGCCACGGTAAAGCCAAACGACATCTTATCGGTGTAGCCGCCCTTGATTTCGGCAAACAGCTGCCGCCCAATCTCGGTGCCGCCCAGATCGGCAGTCACTTTCAGCCCGGCGCTGTCAGCGGCCAGGGCCAACGTGCCGTTTTTGGTGCGGGCAAAGACGCGGCCCTCATGGTCGTACTGCATGATGACGTCATCCATGTCGCAGTCATCAAAAGCGTGCGGGTCGATCTGCTCCATGATGCGGTAGGAGGTGCCGCTGTCGCCCCTGTACTCATACAGCAAATAGGGCTGGTTGAATGTACAGGCGTAGCCCTCCACTTCCTGCTTGGAGTCCGGCGCGGCGGGGTCAGTGGTTCGGACCTCCAGCCGCATGGCGCGGTATTCCCGGCCATTGTTCAACTTTTTCAACAATTTCTCATTACTTTCCACTGGTTAGGTCGTCTCCTTTCTTTGTCACGCTGCCATCGCTGCCCAGCAGGTAATACTCGCCGCGTATCGTGTACGCTTGCCCTTGGCCGTTCGGCAGGGGCGGCAAGTTCCAAATTTCGCGGATTTCATCGCGGTTCATAATGCCGCGATCCGCCATCTGGGCCGATACGTTCAGTTTTTCGGTGTTGCTCATGTATTGCAGCCGGTTGGCCGTCGCCATCAGCAGCGTGCCGCCCGCGCGTTCGCGCTCGGTAAACAACATTTTTGTGGCGACCTCGCTGAACTGGATGGAAAACGGCTCAATCTTGCCCTCATAGAACGCGCTCCAGGCGTCGCCGTAGGCGCGGTTTTGCAACACGTCCTCGTTGGTGCCGAAGTAGTTGAACACATTGGTGTTGATGCGCTCCATCTCATCGGCGGCCACAACATAGGGCTTAGCCTCCAGCTGCTTGATGTCCGTGTAGGTGTTGGGGAACAGCAGAATGCCGCCGCCCTCGCCTTGCAGGTTTTCCCGGCTGAATCGCTTACGCTCTTTTCTCAAATCCTCATCGCTGGAGAAGTTGTTCATCTTGGCGGCAAAGCGGAAGGTCGCGCCGTTTTTAACGGCCTCGGCAATGCCCTGGTTTTGCAGATTCACCAGGTCCATCGTGGGCGTCAGTGCGTGGTTGTTCTCGCCGAAGATGTCACTTTTGTACTGGAATTTTGTCATAATGCCGCACCGCGCCATTTCAATGGCGGCGGTCTGGCCGCTGCGGAATGTGTAGCGCAGCCAGGGCGCGGCCCCATACTGCACGATTTCACAGCTGGACGGCAGCACGGGGAACATGCCGACTGTCTCACCAAACTCATTGATGACCGGCACAATAAAGGCGGTGTTTTGCACCTCCAGGATCGTGCAAAGTCTGTACAGGAATTGCCCCCATGTCTGCCACTCATTCGGCCCCTGCCGGAGGCGGGTCTGCAATTTTGGATTTGCCGGTCCCTGCACGGTGACGCTCAGCTTGCTGGCGTGGGTGGCCGTGGCGTGGATCGCGGCGCGCACGATCTCGCTCTCATACAACTCGCCACCCCAGCTCAAAAAGCTGGGCGTGTAGCCGTCCAGCGTCGTCCAGAATCCAGACGCGAGGCTCTTGGCGGCTATCTTCCCGAAAATTGATTGAAACAGTCCCATGCTCATCACCCCGCGTTCTTTAACTGGCCGCCGATTTCGGCGCACCATTTCTGCCGCACCGTCATCCCATCCATGAGCGCGGCGCAGCCGTCAATGTGGTCGGCGGCGCTCATCTTCACAAGTTTACATCTGCCGCTGTCGTTTTCGACTTTCAGCGCCGTGTTCAGCAGATGCACTTTTAACAGGTCGTTGTCTCCGATGTTGATGGTGCCGTCTTTCAGCAGCCCCTCAACTTCTCGGATCACCGGCGTCAAGTTGAACCCCTGGAATACATCATCCATGTGAAATCCGTATTGCTTCATATCCTGCACAAGATACTGGGCCGTGTATCGGTCATAGCCGACCTGCAAAGGATAGATTTTATACTGCTCTATCAGCATCTTAAACCAGTTATAACAATCGTGATAGTCGACAAAGTTATCACCGCTCAGCGTTAGGATGCCGCGCTGCACATACGCTGCATAGGGCAGACCGTCCCGCTCGGTAGCCTCTTGCAGCTTCTCGGCGGGGAGGAAGAAATGCGCCAGCACGTTCAGCCGGGCGTCTTTCTCAATAATCGCCACGCAGGCGGTCAAGTCGGTTGTGCGGCTCAGGTCAATGCCACCCACGCAGTAGCAGTTCTTGAAGTCAGCCGGGTCGATGTGCGTGCCGCAGGCGCGTTCCACAACGTCGGCGGACAACCAGGCAAGGCTAGAGTTTTGCTTGATGTTGCAGTATTTTGTCAAAAACTCGGCCCGTTTGGACAAACTTCCCTCGGCAATGGCGATTTCTTCCAGCAGATAGCTGACGCTGATACTCACGCCGAGGTTGGGGTTGGCTTTTGCCAATTCGTTAATGTCGCTCCACTTGGCTGGATCGTCGATCATGTAGAGAAACGGCGCAAGGCGCATCTCTTTGGAATCACCCAGCAAAAAGCGGGTGGCACGCTTTATCAGTTCATCATAGATGCCCTCGTTCACATAGCCCGCCGTGCTGATCGCCAGCAGCATGGGCTGTGTGCGCGCGCCAAAACTCGATTTGATGACCTCGTAGAATTTCAGCCCGGCATCACCGGGCCAGCTGGCGACCTCATCGGCCACGCACAGGCTGACGTTGAGACCGTCCGACTTTTTCGCGGAAAACGCCAGCGGCTTTGCGCTCGTGTTGCTGTTCGCGATGTAGATGTCTGTGCGCCGTTTCTTGCTAAGCAGGCTCAGCTCTGGGTCCTTGCTGAGCATCTGATAATAGGCGTCGTAGCACAGCCCCGCTTGCTCCAGCTTAGGCGCGGCAAAGTAGATGCGCCCGCCGTACTCACCGTCCAAAAAACTGCAATAGGCAGCAATGGCGGCGGCCAGCAGCGTCTTGCCGTTTTTCCGGGCGATAATAACAACGACCTCACGGAATTGGCGGTGGTTTGTGTCATCCACCACGCCAAACAGCACCGACAAAAGCGCCTTTTGCCATAGCTCCAGCACAATCAGCTGGGGAGCCAGCGCGCCCTCATGGTGTCGGCAGAAATTTTCCACAAAACGGATCGCTTTCTGCGCTTTTTTGGGGTCAAAGTGAAACAGCCCTTTTTCCAGACCGTCCACAACATACTTGTACCAGACCTTGATCCAGCGGCCCACGATGATGGTGCCGTCCGTGATTTTCTGGTAATACTCGTAGATGTAATTATTCACGGGCCAGCTGCTCCAGTCTGCTCTCACGCTTTTCCGGGGGCAGCAGCTTGCCCAGGCGCTCGGTCACGGTGTTGTAGTTCTTGATGAGGCTGTTGTAGGCTTGCAGATCGGCGCTGGCTTTTTTGCCGTACTGGTTCGCGCCGTTCATGTACTCCTCGCTGCATCCGTCCGCATTGATGGATTTTTGCAGATCGTCGAGTGTGATTTTCATAAATGCCGCGTTCTGGATCAGCGGCTCCACAATCGCCATCTGATTTTTAGGCAGGTCGGCGTAGTGCGCCATGATCCTGTTGTACTCCTCTTGAATTAGAGTAGTTTTTGCTTTTCTCCCCACAACAACACCCCCTTTACACTCTTTTCAGTGCTTTTCCGAACTTTGGGGCCCGGTCTACCACACCCCCGCTCGTTTTTTCGACCGGGGGGAGGTCACCACCTCGATGTCACTCGCCCCGCCGGGTCCACACGGTATCTACGCCGCGCGCCGTGGCGCTTTGCGTGACAGTCACGGCACAGCAGTCTCAGGTTGGACCATGACAGCGAGACCGCCGGATCGTTGATGTTGTCCGGCGTCAACTCTGTCATGTGGTGGACTATCTCACCGGGGCGATACAGTCCCTTAGCCAGACAATCCTCACACAATCCGCCCACGCTGGCGGCGTACCCATCGCGGCAGCGCTGCCACGCTTTGCTCTTGTAAAACGCTTTGGCAAACTCCCGCATACTGTTTGCGTGTCCGCACTGGACACGCGCTGCACCTCCACCCGCCGGGGCGTTAAATTATCATAGATGCCCAGCGGCGCGAGACGGAGTTTCTTTTGTCTCGGTGTAGGTGAGGCTCTCCCGCCCGCCGGGCATGACGGTCTATTGCCGTCCGTCATCCGCTGAGTTTAACCACATCAACGGCACTGCGTACCCGCACACAGGTCTTGCACCTGTCAAGGTTCATCCCGCCGGGGAACTGAGCGGGCGGCTGTGCGGTATGTTGCCGGTCTTTCCCGGCTGTCAGCTATTTCAAGGAGATTAACTATGGCCAGGCTGGCGGAATCGAACCGCCGGGCGTACCCGTAACCCTGCAACCTTGCAACCCAGTTATAAAAAAATAGCCGCCCCGATGTGGGGCGACTATCCGCTTAGGAGGATTATGCAAACGAGCAAACCGTCGAGCATCAAGCCCCTACCTGCCCGACACCCTCAGCTTAACACACTGGGGCGGAACTAGGCGGAACTAATTTTATAATTTTGAAAATTGCCCGCCGATGGAGCTTGCGCACATAGCGCTCAGTGATCCTCATGCGCGCCGCGATCTGGCGGTTGGTGCGCCCGTCGATGTAGCGCATCTGTAGGACCTCGCGCTCCAGGGCATCCTCCAGCTGAGCGATGGCGCTCTCAATCTCCACCCTGGCGGCCTCGCCGTCCGTCAGCTGGGCGGCCAGCTTCTCGCGCCGGGTGTTGATGCTCAGCAGCGCACTGTCAATCTCACCGGCCCCGCCGGGTGGGCGCAGGGCGCGGGCGTAGTCGGCGCGGCGGTTTTCTTCCCGGAGCCGTTCCTGCAATCGCGGCTCCACCCGCCGGGCATCGCGGTAGCGGTTCAGCCACGCGATGCACTCATCATAGGTCATTGGGCATCACCTCCTGGAGATGGTTCAAAGTCATCACATTCCAGCACAATGCCCGCGCCGTCCGTCTTTTCGACGCCGTAGCAGTACAACTCACAATCCAGGTTAAACAGCCCCTTATTGTGGGCGCACCTCTCGCACATGTCAAGATGCGGCTGGCTCATGCCGGGAATCCCGCAAAATCCGCTGCTCATTTCTTTTTCGCCTCCCTCGTGGCCCGCTCGATGTCCCCGGCAATGTAGTTCTCAATACCCGCGCCGGTGCTGTACCAGCGCTTGTACCATTCCAGCACATTGATGTCTCCGTCCCGGCCTGCGCGCTCACCGTTCGGCCCGAGGCGCACCGCGAAGCACTCACGGTATTGAAAGCCATCCACATGGCCGGAAAAGCGCGTCAGATCATCCACGGCAATGATAAGCCGCCCGCCGTCTGCCATCTTCCGCTCACGGATCGTCAGGCCCAGCTCCTTCAGCCGCGTCACAAGCGGCCAGCTGTCGAACGCCTCCAGCTCCTGCCGGGCCAGCGCCTGCCACTTTCCGGCCTCCTCCTGCCGGGCACGCTCCTGATCACGCTTGCCCTTCACCTCGGCCTTGTACGCCGCCAGATCGTCCTTGTTGATGTACAGGCGCTTGGCGGCATCGAACAAATCTCGTGTAGTGAGTGAGCTTTCGGCAATAACCTCGTTTGTATCCGCCGGGTCCAGCATCCTGACGCGAAAGTTGTAATAACTAGCAGGCTCAATGCGAAGCAACGCATCCGTCTCGCCCTCAGTCAGATCCAGCGTCACCGGCTCCAGCTTTCGGGCATCCAGCCTGTTGTCAGCGTAGTTCCATTCGCTCTTGCGAACATAGTCGAGCTTCTTAAACTGGTCGGCCAGACCGCACTCGACCAGATACTTGATGGCCGCCCGCCGGGCCATATCGGTGATGGGCGGCATACTGGCGTACTTGATTTTGGCGTATTCGACCTGCTGCACCTTGTAAAGCTTGCTGCACTCGTAGGCTCTTGTCATCGTGATCTCGCCGCGCTCCACCATCGCCAGAACCTCCGGCACGCAGTTGTTGGCAATGGCATTCAGCCGCCCCAGTGTGCCGGTGCCGTCGCCGGTGATGCGGCTCATCTCATCGCGGACGCGCCCGCCCAGGCTGCCCGCCGCCTTTTTGCGTTCAAGGGCCTGTTTGAGGGCGATGTACTGCCGGAGTCGTTCGCCGTCGGTCAACTCGCGCGCCGTGGCGTTGGAGGTGATCAGCGCGATCAGGTCATCATCCGCGCCCTGGCTTTGGTGGATAACACAGGGCAGGACCTCAAACCCGGTCACGCCCTCAGCCGTCAGCGCACAGCACGCGGTCCAACGGCGGTGTCCGGCCAGCAGCATATATTTGCCGTTCTGGGCGGGCAGGACCTCCAGCGGGCTGCGCAATCCTCGCTCGGCAATGTCGGCTTTCAGCATGGAGACATCGCCGATCTCGTAGATGCTGTTTTCCGGGTTCGGTTCAATATCGGCTGCCGGCAGCATGACGACTTGCATTTTCTGACCCGCCGGGGCGGCGGTTTTGGCATTGCTGCCCAGAATATCGTTGATAGAAAATCCCTTGCTCATCTCTCAGCCCTCCTCTGTGTCCACGTTGGACACGATCCGCTCGACCTCTTCCGTCAGTGCCCTGTAATCCACCGCCGCCGTGCAGTCCGGGGCGTATTCCAGCAGCGGTTCACTCGCCCGGGCCGCCTCGCTGACCTTCACGGTGTAGCGGATGACGGTATCCAGCACGCTGATGCCTGATGCGCACAGCTGCTGGATAATATCCTCAGCGTACCGGGTGCGGCGGTACTTTGTCATCAGCGCGCCCATGATCTTCAGGCACGGATTGTAGTAGGCCTGCACCTGCTCGATCTGCTCTACGATTTCCTGCATCCCGTCGCAGGCCCACTTGTCGCAGTCCACCGGGATGATGACCCAGTCAGCCGCGCACAGGGCGTTGATGCTGCCCATGTCCAAATCGGGCGGGCAGTCCATGATGCAGTAGTCGTAGTCCCCAACCACACATTCCAGCGCATCCCGCAGGTGGAACTGCCGCGGGCCGTTGTCCATCAAAATCGTGCGGTTGGCCTTCAGCATCCGCATGTCGCAAGGCAGCAGGTGGACGCCCAGGCCGTCGACGCCCTTCACAATGGCCGCCTCGATGCCGCTCTCGCCCAGCATCACCTCTGCCACGCTGGGGCTGTCGTAGTCCAGAACACCGAAAAACTTGCTTGTGTTGCCCTGCTTGTCGAGGTCCACCACCAGAACGCTCTTGCTCTTGGCGGCCAGCTCGGCGGCGAGGTTGCAGGTGGTGACGGATTTCCCGACGCCGCCCTTCAAGTTGATAATTGCAATGCTGATCATAGTAATCCTCCTGTCCCGCCGGGGCGGCGGGTGTTATTGCGGCCAGTTCATCTGGTCGATTTCTTCAAAATCCTCTTTAGGGGCGGGCTGCCATTGATGGTATTGGGGCTGCCATCTCATGGACACAACGCCCGTCGGCCCCTCTCGGTTCTTGGCGTACATAACGGCGGTATCTTGATAGGCATCCTCGCCGCGCAGCTCCTTGCTGTCCTCGGCGCGCCGGTTCTCCACAAAGATCGCGCTGTTGGCATCCTGCTCAATCGTGCCGGAGCCGCGCAGGTCCTCCAGGTTGCAGAATCGGCCCTCATTGCCTTTTACGCCGGAGCGATTGATCTGACACAACTCCACTATGACGATGCCCATTTTCATGGCGGCCACTTTCAGCCGCCGGGTGATCTCGCTGATACGCTGATACTCGGTCTGCCGGGGGTCGGTGGGGCTTAACAGGCCGATGTGGTCGATAAAAGCGATGTCGGGCTTGTGCTGGATCAGCTTGGCCTCCAGCCCGTCAATAGTGAGGTTGCTGTCCGCGTCCAGCATCATGTTGTGATGCTGCCGGAGCCGGGCAGCGGCGTTGTCGATAATCTGCCGCTCGTGCGGGTCCAGATTCTTGTTGGTGATCTTGCCGGAATCAATCCGCGCCACTTTGGACAGGATGCGGTCCATCAGCGCCTCAGCGGTCTCCTCCAAGGTCAAGTAGTAGACCTTGTATTTTTTGGACAGGCGTGACGCCAGGTTGAGCGAAAAGTCAGTTTTGCCGCACCCAGGCCGCCCGGCCACAACGCACACACGCTGCCGACCAAAAACGCCGTACCTGTCCAATTCGGGCCAGCCCAGTTTTAGGCTGTCGTCCGGCTCATCCAATCGGGCCAGGGCGGAATCAAGCACCGCGTCGAAGTCTCTGGCCGTGCTGTCGGTCTGGGTGCTGAGGATTGCGTCCTGCATCGCCAGGGTGCGGCGCAGCTGGCGGCAGATGCCGTCACTGTCCATCGCATCTTTAGCCAGGCACTTCATCAGATCGCCGCTCAGCAATCTGTAGCGGTGATCCTCAAGTATCTGTGCGGCATAGCTGCCGATGTTGGAGACGCTGGGGCAGGTCTCGGCCATCTGCATGACGGCCACTTTCACATCATCCGCCGGGCGTCCGTTGGCCGCCGTGTTGATGACCGTGATGACATCCACTGGGCTGCCGCTGTAGATCAACTGCTGGATCGCCGCGAAAATGTCGTGACAGACGCCATCCTCAAACATAGCCGGGACCATTCTTGTGACATAATTCCGCGCGCCGTCCGGGTTCATCAGCGCCGCGCCAAGAAACGCGCGTTGCGTTGTCTGCTGGCGGGTCAGGTTTGCTTGTTGCATCGTTCAACCTCACAAAAAATCAGTGATGTCGGTGTCCGGCCCGATCTCACGCGGGCGGTCTGCCGTGTTGGCGGGGCGCTGGGCCGGGGCTTTATCCACAAAATCATCTTTCAAGGGGAAAAGCCCCTCCCACCCTCGGAGAATGCTCTGCTCCAGCACGGCGGCCATGTAGCCGTAGCGGTCACGGACGCCAGCCTCATCGGCTAGGCGTTGCAGGGTAGAACATACGAGCTTGGCAGCCCTGGCCGTCAGCGGATGCTTGCCCGCCGCGCGGGCGGCGGCAAAATCTTTCAGCGCCTGGCGCAGCCGCTCCCCGCAGCCGTCCGGGAATCCATTCAAGAGGATGTTCAAAACGTCCCCGTTCTCGCGCGCCCGCGCGCCCGCGTTAATCTCTCTTGTATTAATATTATCTTGTAATAATCTACCCGCATTTTTTTGCGGGGGGTCTGCGCATTTTTTTGCGGGGGTCCCCCCGCAATTTTCTGCGGGGGTGGCGCAGATTTTTGCGGGGGTCGGCGGTGCTATCGTCATCCCAACCAGCGGGCAGATGCGACGCTCGGCGCGCTGCTCACCGGCACCGCCGCCCACCTGGATGATCTCAATATAGCCGCAATCCTGCAAATGCTTCAACCATCCCTGCACTGTTCTGGTACTCGCGTCATACAATCTCTCAAAATAGGCGTTGCTGGCGTAGCAATAGCCTTTTACGTTTGTCAGCCCTACGATCTCGGCATACAATAGCTTTTCGCTGGGCTTTAGGTTCTTGTCGTACCGCACAGCGGCGGGGAGCGTTGCGTAAAAATTCGGTGTTTCCATCTTTAAGCTCCTAAAAATGGCTGACCTTAATACAGGGGTGCGCCGCGCCCTTTTTTGGCGCATCCCTGCAAGGTCTTTTTCGGTTTTCAGCGGTTAAAACGGCAGATCGCCCTCATCCTCGATCATGGCGAAGTCGTCACCCGGCCCCTGATTGTAGGCCGGTGCCGAACCTGTGACGCGGGGCTGGCCCGCCGGGACAGGGGAGGGCTGGCCGGTGCTGTCCGCCTTGCTGCTGCAGAAGTTGATGTTGTTGGCCACAACCTCCAGCACGGTTCGGTTGGTGCCGTCCTTGGCTGTGTAGGTGCGGCTCTGGAGCCGTCCATCCACCGCTACCATCTGGCCCTTAGCGAGCCATTTATAGGCAAACTCGGCGGCACGCTCCCATGCAATGACGGGAATCCAGTCCGCCACGCTCTTGCCGTTAGCGTCCTTGCGCCCGCGATCCACAGCCAGGGTGAACGTCGCCACCTGCTTGCCCGTGTTGGTCTGCCGCAGCTCCGGGTCCCGGGCCAGACGGCCCTGCAATGCACAGATATTCAGCATCAGATCATCACCACCACACTGCCGTGCTCGATCAGATCGGCCAGCTGCTCGCCCAGATAGGCGGCGATGTTGCGCTTTGCCTCAAGCTTCCACGCACCGCCGTCAGCCTCGTACAGTGCCGGGCGGCCATCTTTGTCGAGGCGCAGCAAGAAGTCGCTGGCGGGCTGCTCGACCTCAAGGAAAGTGCGGTAGGGCTGCAGGTGGACAATGGGCTGCACCGTCTGCTGCTCCTTCAGCACCGCGCCGGTGCGGACGCTGACCTCCTGGCTGATCCCGTTGTCCACACTGGACACGCCCTGATTGACGTCAATACGGCTCAGCAGCGCCAGCAGGTAGTCCCGGTCCTCGGTGACGGCGTACAGACTCTGCAGCTCCACGACGGCCTGCTCCTGGGTCATGCTCTGGTTTGTGGTAATGCCCGGCACGTCACTCACGGCCTCATACAGCGGCAGGCGGCTGTAGATCGCGTAGTCGCGGCCCGTATAGGTGCTGTCCACCATGACCCGCCGGGCGCTGTCAACACGCACATACAGCAGCTCTGCCACATCCACGCCCTCGGTGCGGATCAGCTTGACCAGCGCCTCCAGCGTGTCCACCGAGTACCGCACCGGGGACGGGACCTCCGGCCTGACCTCGCGCAGATTGGCGGAGCAGAACTGACGCCCGTCGCGGGTCTCCAGGGTAAAGGGTGTCGCCAGCTCGACAATGCGGTTGATGGCGTCCTTCAAAAAGCTGTTTTCCATTGTTTTGTCCTTTCTGTTAATACCCGGCACGGCCCACGCGGGCCATTGCGGGCATCGGTGCTTCATCGCCGTCCATGTCCACCTGTCCGGGGACCTGCGGCGTCATCTCGGCCAGCAGCAGGCTGCCGTCCCGCGCCTTGGTAATGCACAGGGATGTGCGCACCGGCTGGATCGGGGCCAGTGATGTCTTGGCCTGGGCGTCCATGCCGATCTGCTGGCGGTAGTCGTCCGGGGCAAACGTCAGCGTGATGGTGATCTTGCGCTTGGCCGTCGGCGATGTGTTAGGGTCCATGATGTTCGCCACGACCCGCTCTACCTCGTAATCGGTGATCTCGGCAATCGCGCCCATCGCCATGTCAAGCACACTCTTTTTGTTCACGATCTGGGGCATTACTTACCACCTCCAACGGGTGCGGCCTCAATTTGATAATGCCGCTTCATCAAGATGTAGGCGGATGCCTCGGCCTCCAGGTCGGCAGGATGGTCTCTGCGCATCTTTTCGGTCAGTTCATCGCGCCAGAAATGCAGGGCCGCGCACAAAAACGGGATGTCAAGATCAGACACTCCATGCTCACCGTCCAGCGCCGCGCGGACGACCTCCAGCGCCTCCTCGTGGACGGCGTCAATCTGCTTGCAGCTGACGTCACCGCCCATTGCGCGCGTCAACATAATGTTCTCAACGCTGTGCAATCTGGGCTTGTTGTGGGAAATCATTGTTTGCGTCCTCCTATCAGTTTTTTGTATAGCGAAAAACTAAATTTCTTCTCCGAACACCTCGGCAAAGCTGCCGGGGCCGTGGAGTTCATCAAAAGCAAATTGTGCTGCCTGTTCCAACTCTCGCCGGGCGGCGGGGTCAAAATGGACACCCAGGGGCGGCTCATTGTGATGGTTGTGGCACAGCCAGACCTTGAGGCCGTACTGTTCGGACAGTTCGCGCCGTCCGCGCCCGAATAGGATGTGATGCTCCTCCAGGCCGCGCGTGGTGCGCAGATTGTAGCGCTTGCGGCACAGGTAGCACTCTTTATCGCTTTGCAGTATGCTTTTTGCCACGGCGCTCCTCCAGTCCGTTGACGGCATCCACCGCCTGGCGCACATCACCAACAGGCAGCTCCACCGTCGTCCAGCGGCAGCCGCACATCATGCAGACGCGGCGGCGGTATATCCGCCGGGTCCCCTTGGCGCGGGTGTCGATGACGCGCACCTGGCTGCTGTTGCACTTAATGCAATCCATCGGCACGCCTCCAGTCCCGGTACTGCTCGGTGGTCTCGGCATCGTCCACGCCGGCCTCGCTCAGGCGGTCAAAGATTCGTTCGATGAAATCGTGCATCTGCTGCCGGTCAAAGTTGCTGCTGCCCAAGCCCAGGCGGGCCATACAATAGCCATCGTCCAGCAGCTCCACCATCTGCACAACGCGGTATGTGTTGCGCAGGGCAGGCAGGGCCTTGACCGGCACGCGCCAGGTCTCGACCTCTGCGCCGAACTCGGCCAACAGGTCAAGATAACACTGTTCGGCAGTCACCCCGCCGGGCGTGTCGCCGCTCAACGCCAGCGCCAGCCTGTTCAGCAGCGCCCACATGAGGCGGTTCTGATCCAGTGTGCGCTTGTTCTTCACCGGGCGGATGTCGATCTCCACGCATAGGGGCTGCCCCCGCGCGCGGCGCTCCAGTTCGGCGTGCATCCGCTGGGCCTCCAGGCGATACGCACCGTCAATCGTCAGCCCGTCCATGTCGTTGACTAAGGGCTGGCCCGTTGGGATGTACCAGGCGGCCACATGGGCGATCAGCTGGCTTGCCATGTGATCACGCTCCCATCACGCTTGCGCACCCTCAGCGATGCCACGCTGCCATCACCGTTGTAGGTGATGTCGTCCAGGGTGAGGGCGTCGTCCAGAACGTAGCGCTCAATGATGTTGGTGCCGGGCTTGCCCTGGGGGACGATGTGGACCTTGCTGGCCGGGATGCGCAGCGGCGGCAGATTCAGCACCCCCGCGCCGATGCTCCAGGCGGCAGCAGCGGCCAAAAAGCTGCCGTCTGCCTCGTTGGTGGGCGCGTCGCTGCTCACGCGGTAGGTGCTGGGGCAGGGGGCGTCCTTTGTGATGTCGGCCAGGGCCACGGCGCAGTACAGATACCGCCCACAAACGTAGTGCCGTACACTGTAGCCAGCCAGCCCGCCGGGCATACGCTCACAGCACTCCTCCAGATGGGCGCGCACGGCGTTTACATCCGGCCACAGCTTGATGCGCACGCCCTCGGCGTCCACCTCCAGGATGCTGAGCGTGACCTCGTCAGCTGTCAGCAGGGCGAGGTTTTTGGGGGTCTCATTCTTCTCCATGTTTATCCTCCATTTCCGGGCCGATGTAGACACCGGCCTCATTATAATTGCTAGGATCTGAGTAGGGTGTGCCCCAACCGCACATCGCGCCATTGTACATAGCGGCGGCTTGGGCACGGCTAACACCAACAGCGGTGTTCAATTCGTCTATACATGTCTGGCTGTTCATGCCAAACAGGGCACGCTCCCCGCGCACAATACGGACCACGGCACCGGTGTAGGGGCTTTTGGCGTAGGCATAGGCGGGCAGCCCCGCCTCATCATAGGTCATTTTCATGGGCTTGGTCTCCTTTTTCGGTTTTGGCCGCTTGTGCGGCATACCGGCGGCAAGCGCCGGGTGTTTCTTTTTCCAACTGCACACCCTATGTCGGATCGCCTCTGGCGTCACGGTCTGGGTGTAGCCCATCATCCTGCACACGCTGCTGATCCGCGCGCCGCCGTAGTAGTACAGGATACTCTCCAGCATCACCTCCGGCGGCACGGGGTTACAGATACGCTCAACAGGCGGGCCGACGGGCTGCTTGTTTTGAGGATGCGCCGCGCGGAAAGTGTCAAGGCTTGTATAGCCCAGGCGCTCCAGCAGCGTGTCCTCGGCCACGCTCAGGCACTCGGCGCAGATTCTCAGCTGGCGGCGGGCGTTGGTGCAGTTCCTAAGCCTGGATTGCACCCAGGCCAGATCATCCGTTGTCATCAGCAAATTTGCCTCGCCAGCGCGGTGGCCGGGATGCGCTTGTCGCGGCCCTGGCCGGTCCAGCCGTGCATATTGCGGCAGACCTTGCGGGCCGCCTGGGGGTCGGTGCCGTAGACGATGTGCGCGGCCTCGGCCACTGTCACCATCTCGCCCGCAGCCTCGTGCCGGATGCGCTCCAGCGCGTCCCGGTAGCCCTCTTTTTCTCTTGCCATACTTACCTCCTTGTTGCCTGCATCCGCCCGGTGTGGTACAATCGGGGCAGAAAGGGCGTGTGTAAATTGACTGATAATCAGTACAAAATCTTTAAGGCCGTGCGGAAATACCGCACCCTGCCCGAAATACTGACCGCCACGGGAATCTCGGATTATCTCACCTTGCAGGAAGATGCCGGAGTTGGGATGCTGGACTTCTCTGATTGTGAAATGGATGAGAAAACCATCGTCACCTTAACCAACCCCGCCGCAGAGGCGTTTGAATCGCGCCGCCGCAATGATTGGGATTTTTTTCTCACACATGTCGTCGCGGTCTACGCCGCAATAATGGCAACGATTGCCATTATTGTCGAGATTGTTCTACATTTTCTGTAATGCGTGCATAATCGCCAGCAGCACCGCCAGCGTAGACACAACTGCGCTGTACAGATTCAGCCAGCGCAAGCTGCGGCGTCTGCGCTTTTCTTTGTCGTCGTTGTGCATTGGTGTTCATCTCCTGCGTGTCCAAGGTGGACACGTTGCTTGTCACTTATCGTGACATTTTTAGGCGTAAAAAATCTCTTCCACGGTTTTCTCGTAATACTGCGCGATTTTACGCTTTGTTTCATCGCGGGGGATTCTAGCGCCAGTCTCGTACATTGCCAGTGCAGAAACGCTTACCCCCAGCGCTGTTGCAACCTCGGCGCGCGGTCGAGCGCCCCGCAGTTCAACCAATGTTTGCGCAATCTTCTCTGAATCCATCAGAATCACCTCGCTTTCATTTGTCACAAACCGTGACTATATATACAGTATATCACGCTCTTGGCATTTGTCAACACATTCCGTGACATTTTGCGGTTGACTTTCTCACGATTCGTGATATTATAAGATTAGTACACAGAGAGGATTGACTTCGCATGGCTAAATTTTCGGCAATTATAAAATCCCTTCGCATCGAGAGAGGCATAACGCAAGAGCAACTCGCTGCCTTGCTAAAAGTATCCCGCAGTACGATAGGCATGTATGAAACTGGCAGCCGCGAACCAGATTTTGAAACGCTTGAAGCTATCGCAGACATTTTCAATGTCGACATGGATTATCTCATGGGGCGATCAACCGTAGAACGGAAAGATCCTGTTGCCGCTACCCCCATCCCCGCCGGGTTCCAGCCGCTGCCGAAGCGGGACCGCATCCCGCGTGTGGGGCAGATTGCCTGCGGCACACCCATCCTCGCGGAGGAGAATGTCGAGGCCTACGATGAAGTCCCCAGCGATTGGCGTGCCGACTTTACGCTGCTGTGCCAGGGCGACAGCATGGAGCCCAAAATCAAAGACGGCGATGTCGTAGCCATTCACAGCCAGCCGATGGTCGAGAACGGCGAGGTCGCCGCCGTCCTGATCGACGGCGAGGCCACGCTAAAGCGCGTGTTTCTGTTCGATGACCACATCGAGCTCCGCGCCGAAAACCCCACATTTCCGACTATCCTGCGCATCGGCGAGGATATGAACACCATCACCATCGAAGGCAAGGCCGTTGGTCTCTGCCGCAAATTGTAAGGAGGCCTCCTATGGCATCAAATGTTACAGCAAAGGACAAAAAGCAGATTAAAGTTCTGGGTATCATCGTTGCGGCGCTTCTGGTTGTGTTGGTCGTTGTTCTGGCGATACCCGCTCCGAAGAAGCAGTACACGCAAGAGCAGATGGCTGCACTGGCCGTGAAGTATGTGACGGAAGAAAATTATATTGCCGGGGATGCCAAATGGCCCGATCTGGACGATTGGCAGGTCAGACACGTAAATAACAGCTATGCGGCCTCTTGCACGGTTCGGATTGCGAACGATAGCGGCATCTACGCGGGCCACTCCGTTGAAGGTCTGGCCGTGTACGACAGCGATGCCGAACAGTGGCATGTATCTAATCTTTCAATCGATGGCGTTGAGGTCATTCGCAAATAAACTAAATAAAAATGCCCGCAGTGTTGGCGCACCGCAGGCATTCAAGATCAGCGTGTCCGGAGTGGACACAATACCGACCAGCATCTGTATTGTATCACCTCCGGACACGCTTGTCAAAGTGTATCTATAAGGAGGTTTCTACATGGCAAAAACGAAAAAACGCGCGGACGGCCTGATCGAGCGCTGCCGCGTCATTGATGGCAAGACCCGCCACTTCTACGGCCGCACCGCAAAGGAGGTGCAGGCCAAGCTCGACGCGGCCCTCATCGAGGCCAGCACCCGCCGGGACAGGGGAGACCCCTTCTGCGAGGTCGCAGAGGCGTTCTGGCGCGCCAAGGAGCCGTGCATCAAGTATGGCTCCCGCCGGGGCTACCGCCATAAGGTGGAGCTCGCCAAGGGCTGGTTTGAGGGGCAGGGCATGCGCGAGATCACCAGCACCGACATCAACCGCGAGCTGATGCACATGGCCGCACAGGGCTACGCCTATAAAAGCATTGCCGGGCAGAAGTCGGTGCTCTCCCTGATCTGGCAGTATTGGTGCGCCGAGATGAACGGCGACACCAATCCCTGCACACTGCTAAAGCTGCCCCAGGGGCTGCCCCAGAAAAAGCGCCGCGCCCCCTCTGAGGAGGAAATTGCCGATGTAAAAGCCCACCCCGAGGGCTTTGGGCTATGCCCCGCCATGATGATGTATGCCGGCCTGCGCCTGGGCGAGGTGATGGCGCTGCAGAAGCGCGATTTAGCCGGGGGAAAAATCAGCGTGACAAAGGCGGTGGTCTGGCACTCCAACACGCCGGTGTTGGAGCCGCCCAAGACTGCCAGCGCCCTGCGCACGGTGCCGATCCTGCAGCCGCTGGCGGATGTGCTTGCCGGCCGGCTGGACGATCTGGCGGACGATGATTTTATTTTTGGCGGCGCGCAGCCCTACACCAAAAGCCGGTACGAAAACGCATGGCGGCAATACTGCATCAGCATCGGGCGCGCCCACGACAGCGGCAAGCGCTATAAAACCGGCAAGACCAGCGTCACCGGCGAGGCACTCTACAAGGCCGTGCTGGAGGCCGACTTCACCGCCCACCAGCTCCGGCACGAGTTTGCGGGCGTGCTGGTGGAGTGCGGCATCAGCCCCGTGGTCATCAAGGAGCTGATGGGCCACGCCGACATCCTGACAACCCAGCGCTGGTACGCCGAGGCCAAGGCCAGCGCCGTCGATGAAGCCACACGGATCCTCAACGCACACTTCACCGCATAAACCGCATTGGTTCGTATATTTTTCGTAAACAATCAATCTTCCACACCATAGCGCACATTGTAACAAATTCAAATCTCTCTTACTCCGCCAAACCAGCCATTATTTAACGGTAACACGCTAAATAACGGCTGGTTCTTTTTGTTTTTACCGTCCTTTTCCATTCGTAAAACTTCGTAAAATAACGCCCAAAATCACCATGCACCGTGCGCACTGTGTACTTTACTGTGTACAAGCCGCCGCACGCCACCAACAACGCAGCATCGTATATTTTTTCGTTCTTGTCTGTTGTGCTGCATCCACCCCGCCATTTTCGTCACCTCACAAAAACGCTTCCGTTCCAACCTCTCTCCGCATTTTTCAAACACTTTCCCCGATAAACGTAAAAATTTATCAGGGAAGTGTTGTTATTCTTAAGGCAATACCGCACAATTCCCGCCTTACGGCTTAAGCACCGCTCCGGCGGCTGCGGCACGGCATCTGCGTTGCCAAAATGCTCGATAATACACAAAGTATTATCTGCGCTTTTGGCTTAGCAGCTGCCGCACCTCGCTCGCCGTATCGGCACTTAGAATTATGCGGTATTGCCTAAAATAATCCCCGAAAATTTTCCCGCCGCGGTGTAACACTGCGGCGGTTTTTGCGTTTCTTATCCAAAACAAAGACCACTCGAACAAAACACAGGAGAAAATCCACCGTGAGATCCACAGCGAAATAATTTTCAAAAAAGTTTGCGCGGAGGGGTTGACAACCCCTCCGTATTTTTGTATAATAATACCTGCATTCTGGCGGCAGCCACTGTGGAGAGGTGTCCGAGTGGTTTATGGAACTGGTCTTGAAAACCAGCGATTCGCGCGAGCGGACCATGGGTTCGAATCCCATCCTCTCCGCCATTTTGTGTGAAAAAGTGAATAGTTTATCACTTTGACTTGTGGAGTAATACTCAAGAGGTCGAAGAGGCGCCCCTGCTAAGGGCGTAGGGTGGGAAACCGCCGCGAGAGTTCAAATCTCTCTTACTCCGCCAAATACCGCATATTTAACGCTATTGCGTTGAATATGCGGTATTCTTTTTATACTTTTATCACCCTTTGCACACTGCATATACCGCCACAAAACGCCAGCTACCGTGTGAGGTGTGTACAAGGGTGTGTACATAACTGTGTACCTTACTGTGTACAAGCCGCCGCACGCCACCAGCAACGCAGCATCGTATATTTTTTTATTCTTGTCTGTTGTGCTGCATCCACCCCGCCATTTTCGTTACCTCACAAAAACGCTTCCGTTCCAACCTCTCTCCGCATTTTTCAAACACTTTCCCCGATAAACGTAAAAATTTATCAGGGAAGTGTTGTTATTCTTAAGGCAATACCGCACAATTCCCGCCTTACGGCTTAAGCACCGCTCCGGCGGCTGC
>ERZ1035027.300-NODE-300-length-30379-cov-11.723354_pt1 | contig 30379 bp, 52 predicted proteins | sample MGYA00520604_ERZ1035027 | MGnify/ENA primary metagenome ERZ1035027 (study PRJEB33766, sample SAMN09781743) | gut metagenome | biome: gut microbiome | host: Homo sapiens | place: Madagascar | study: EMG produced TPA metagenomics assembly of the PRJNA485056 data...
GACTATTACTTATAATGATTTTAATGGTATTGAGCGAACTGAAGATTTTTATTTCCATCTCACTAAGGCTGAATTGATCAAGCTCGAATTTAGCGAGAGTGGTGGTTTGACTCATATCATTGAAGAAATTACTAAAGAAGAAGATACAGAAGCACTTCTTAATATTTTCGATAAGATTATTCGTATGAGCTATGGTAAGCGATCTCTTGATGGCAAGCACTTTGAGAAGAAGCCTGAATATGCAAATTCGTTCTTGGCATCTGAAGCATATTCTGAATTGTTTATGGAATTTATGCAAGACGCTAATAAAGCTTCTGAATTTATTAACGGCATTGTCTCTTCTATTCCAAAGACAGCTTCTGCAAAGGAAAATGTTATAGCTATTCAACAATAAAGGTGATTGAGAATGCTTCAAATAGTTATTCCTGGAATAGAATGCTATGATGAAATAAAGAACGAATTTATTACGACCGATTCTATAAAAATTTCTATGGAGCATTCTCTTTTATCTTTATCTAAATGGGAAAGTAAATGGCATAAACCTTTTCTAGATGGAAAAGATAAAAGCTATGAAGAAACAATAGATTATTATAGATGTATGACGCTTACAAAAAATGTTGATTCAGATGTTTATTATAATATATCAAGTGATTTAGGAAATCAAATAAATGATTATATATCCGATTCTATGACTGCGACTTGGTTTAATGATAGAGCCTCTAAATCAATAACTGAAAAAAGTAGAATAAACGGTACAATTGTAACATCTGAAATAATTTATTATTATATGATAAGTCTTGGCGTACCATTTGAATGTCAAAAGTGGCATTTAAATAGACTTATAACTTTGATTCGTGTTGTATCTGAACAGAATGCTCCTAAAAAGAAAATGAGTGATCGTGAAATTCTGGCTCAACAGGCCGAGCTTAATGCGAAGCGCAGAGCAGAATTGAATTCAAAAGGATAGATTCAAATTCGTCAAAATGGGAGTCGATCGATGATAACATTTAAAGTTACAGGAAATTTTGATAAAATAGAAAATTTTCTTAACAAAATAAATCGTCGAGATTATATGAAAATACTCGACAAATATGGTAAAATTGGCGTTCAGGCTTTATCAAATGCTACACCGATCGACTCTAGTAAAACGGCTTCTTCTTGGTCGTATGAAATTCATGGCGACGGTATATACTGGACAAATTCCAACATAAATAAAAATGTAAACATTGCCATAATACTTCAATATGGTCATGGAACTCGTACTGGTGGATATGTTCAAGGTAGAGATTACATCAATCCGGCAATGCGTCCAGTGTTTGATAATTTGGCTGATGCTTTGTGGAAGGAGGTTACTTCCGTATGAGTAGTATTGACACACGAGTTGTTCAAATGAAATTTGACAACAAGCAATTTGAAAGCGGAGTAAAACAGACTCTTTCCTCTTTAAAGCAGTTAAAAGAGAGTTTGAATTTCAAAACTACTTCTAACGAATTTACGAAATCTTTATCTGGATTAGCAAAAGAAACTGAAAATTTAAAATCTAAGATGGATTTTAATGGTGCAGCTTCAAAATTTGGAATTCTTGGAACTGTGGTCGATAAAGTAAAATCAAAAATAGTTTCAGCTATGAATGATTCGGCCACCAGTATTCAGCAACTTGATAGAGCTTCAAATTCTGTCACTTTGCAAGGCATCGCTAGCGCTATAGATGGAATATCATCAAAATTCAATGCTATGGGCGTTGTAGCAGCAACTGTTTTGTCAAATATTACAAATACTGCAATTACAGTTGGTAAACAAATAGCTTCTGCTATGAGTTTAGATTCTATTATAGATGGTTATAAAGAATACGAAACTCAAATTAATGCTGTTCAAACTATTTTAGCTAATACCCAAAAAGAAGGAACCAATATTAAGCAGGTTAATTCGGCATTAGATACTTTAAATGAATATGCCGATAAAACCATTTATAATTTTACAGAAATGACTCGTAATATTGGTACCTTTACTGCTGCTGGCGTTGGTCTTCAGACATCTGTTGATTCGATTCAAGGTATTGCTAACTTAGCAGCTGTATCTGGTTCAAGTTCGCTTCAAGCTTCTACAGCTATGTATCAGCTTTCTCAGGCAATTGCTTCTGGTACAGTTAAATTGATGGACTGGAATTCTGTTGTTAATGCTGGTATGGGCGGACAGGTTTTTCAAGATGCTCTTATCAGAACATCAGAACACCTTCAAACCGGCGCAAAAGCAGCTATTGAAGCTAAAGGTTCATTTAGAGAATCACTTCAAGAAGGTTGGTTAACAACTGAAGTATTGACTGAAACGTTAAAGCAATTCGCTTTAAATGTTGATAGTGCAGAAGATTACGAAGCAGCTATATCCGATCTCGTTTCTCAAGGATACACTCAAGAAGAAGCCGAAAATATCGCTAACATGGCAAAAACAGCTATGGATGCGGCAACTAAAGTTAAAACTTTCTCTCAACTTATTGATACTTTGAAAGAAGCATTGGGTTCTGGATGGGCTCAAAGTTGGCGTATCATTATTGGTGATTTCGAAGAAGCAAAAGAACTTTGGACTGAGGTTTCTGATGTTTTAAGCGGTGCCATTAACGATTCGGCAGAAGCTAGAAATAATATGCTTCAAGGATGGTCCGATTTAGGTGGACGTCAAGCAATTATTGATGGACTAAAAGCTGGATTTGAAGCATTATCGTCTGTTCTTGGTGCAGTTAGTAAGGCTTTTAGAGATATATTTCCTAGAACAACAGCCGAGCAATTATATAATTTAAGTGCTGGATTTAAGAATTTTATGGAAGCTCTTAAACCAACAGAAACTCAATTAGATAATATAGGAAGAATAGCAAAAGGATTCTTTTCTATATTAGATATTGGAAAGCAAGCAGTTATTGCATTAATATCTCCTATTGGCAGATTATTTGGATCTGAAGGATTTGGAAGTATTGGTGATTCTTTACTATCAATAGTTGCAAATATTGCAGATTTCTTTACTGAATTAGATCAAGGAATAAAACAGGGAGAAGCTTTTAAAGCAATTAGCGATGCCATTGGTAGCGCTCTTGAAACTTTAGCGTCTGTTGGTAGTGTCGTTCTTTCTGTGTTTTCTAATTTCTCTGTGGTTTTTTCCAAAGCTGGCGAAGCATTAAGTTATATTATCATAAATATTAAAAGCCTTTTACTTGATGTTTTTAATTGGATATCTGAAAATATAAGTGGTGGAGATATATTAGCTGGATTAGCTGGCGGGGGCATATTTGCTCTTTTGAAAAATTTATCTTCTTTTATCGATACAGTAAAAGATTCTTTAAAAAATATTCCATTTATAGGATCTTTATTCGGAGACGATGATGGTTCAAATACTTTAAGCATGGCTCAAAATCTTTCTGATGCTTTAAGTAAAGTTGGAGATGCTTTAACAGCATTTACCGGAAGCGTTAAAGCTGCTAGTTTGGTTATGATAGCCGCTGCCATTACTCTTTTAGTTTCTTCTATAAGACAAATATCTGAGCTTAGTGTTGGAGATATAGCAAAAGGCGTTGTGACAATACGCATCGTTATGTCGATGCTAAATACGAATCTCTTAAATCTAAGCTCTTTGATGAGTGGATTAAGATCTGGACAATGGATTGCTACAGCTACCTCTTTGGTGATTATCGCTTCAGCGATAAAGATTCTTACTTCTGCTATGAAAAGTCTCAGTGAAATAAGTGTTGGCGGAATAACTAAAGGTCTTGTTTCTATAGCAGTTTTATTAAAATCTTTAAGTAGTTTCTTAGCTTCAAATGCTATGAAGACATTTTCTGTTAAAACTGCTATTTCACTTGTTGTTTTAGCAAAATCTTTAAAGATTTTAGCTTCCGCAGTACAAGAATTTGGATCCATGAATGCTAAAGAATTAGCAAGTGGATTGCTTGGTTTGGGCGTTGCGTTACTTGAACTAACCGGTGTTTTAAAGATATTGGATAAAGTTAAGGTTAATCCAGCAAACGCTATAGCAATAGCAGCTGTTGTGATCGCTATAAAATCCATGTCTAAGTCTATGCAAGAAATAGGCAGTATGTCTTGGGATTCTATAGCTAAGGGTCTTTCTGGAATGGGTGGAGCTTTAGCAGAACTTGTTGTTGTCGTAGCCGCTTTATCAAAAATCGGAAACGTTAAAAGTATAATCGGATCTGCATCATTAGTTTTACTTGTTTCAACTCTTGATGATATTTCTGAAGCACTTTCTAGTATAGGAAATCTTAACTGGGATTCTATAGCTAAGGGTCTTTCTGGAATGGGAGGGGCTTTAGCCGAACTTACTATTGTCGTGGCCGCTTTATCAAAAATCGGGAATGTTAAAAGTATAATTGGATCCGCGTCTATCAAAATTTTATCTTCGACTTTATCCGATATTTCTTCTGCTATGGAGAATATTGGATCTATGAATTGGGAGTCTATATCTAGATCTTTAATTGGTCTTGGTGGAGCTTTAACTGAATTGACTGTCGTTACTGCAATTTTATCAAAAATTGGAGGAATTAAATCTATTCTTGGTTCTGCTTCAATAGTCATGCTCGTTTCAACTTTATCCGATATTTCTTCTGCTTTAAAAGAATTAGGGCAAATGCAATGGGACGAGATTACTCGCGGATTATTTGCGATGGGTGGAGCTCTAACTGAACTTGGATTTATTCCAGCAATGCTTAGTAAGATTGCACCTATTGGATCTATATTGGGGTCCGGAGCTATATTAATAGGCGTTCAGGCTTTGAAGCCTATTGCCGATGCAATGGTTACTCTTGGATCTTTGACGTGGGATCAGGTTGGTGTTGGTTTAGCTGCCATGGGAGGAGCTCTTGCTGAACTGGCAATTGTATGTGGTGCAGAAGGAGCAATAGCGGGATTAGCTGGACTTGTTGGTGCTGGTACAATTTTGTTAGCAACTCAAGGTATCGGTCAATTAGCAGATGCGTTCCTTAAATTTGGTTCAATGTCTTGGGATGAAGTAAAAGTCGGAGTGGAAGCAATGCGCGATGCTCTTGGCGAATTAGCTTTTGGTACGTTCATCAACAGTCTGGGTATTCTTGGTGGAGTTTCTATTTCGACCGTAGCAGAACCTCTTGGCATATTGGCTGATTCTGTAAAGAAATGGCAAGACGTTTCTGTTCCAGAAGGACTTGGCGGGCAACTAACATCTCTTGCTGGTGGTGTTACAGCATTTACGTTATCTGGCTTTGGTGCTGGAGCTATTTCGGAAGTAGCAGAGCCTTTAGGTGTGTTAGCTGATTCAATTAGGAATTGGGCTGACGTTTCTGTTCCGGAAGAATTATCAGGACAATTAACATCTTTGGCGGGAGCAATAGGTCAATTCACATTCTCTGGTTTTGGAGCAGGAGCAATTTCCGAAGTTGCTGAGCCTCTCGGTATTCTTGCTGATTCCATGTCAAAATGGAAGGACGTTTCAATACCAGAAGGGTTAAACGAACAGCTTTACGGATTAGCAGGATCAATTAGTCAATTTACATTCTCTGGTTTTGGCGCTGGAGCTATATCAACATTGGCTGAGCCTCTTGGAACACTTGCTGATTCTGTTGCTAAGTGGAAAGACGTTTCAATACCGGAAGGTCTTAGTGATCAACTCAAGGGATTAGCTGATGCCATTGGTGTGTTTGCTTTAAGTTTTGTTGCTGGTTGGTCTATGAGCACAATTGTAGAGCCTCTTGGTTCGTTAGCTGATTCTGTTGCTAAATGGAATGGTATTAGTATTCCGGAAGGATTGGATTTATCACTTCAAGCTTTAGCGAGAGGTGTAAATGCTTTTACAGATTCTGCCGATGCAATGGAAGTTATTAGAAATTCTGGAGATGCACTTAGCAGCCTTGCTACTGGCGTTTCTGGTTTAAGTGGTATTGATTTCGTTGGAATAGCAACAAATCTAACAACTTTTACTACAACAATTCAAGGATTACCAGAACAGATATCTTCTGCTACGGAACAAATAATTACTTCTATTAATGCTTTATCTATTGGCATAGCCGGTCAAACTGCCACTGTTATCGGAGCGGTTACATCAATGATGACTCAGGCCGTTAGTGCAGTTAGTTCTCAATCCGGAGCATTTAGTATTGCTGGAGCTCAGTGTATGACGATGCTTGGACAAGGAATGAATTCTTCTCTACTTGCTCAAGCTGGTATAATTTCATCTACTATGAGTTTAATAGCTAATCAAATTATCAATGTTGGCGTGATTTCTTTCTCTAGTGGAATTCCTATATTTATGCAAACTGGTTTGAATCTTATGAATGCTTTTAGACAAGGGCTTCAATCAAAGGCCTTAGATTGTGTACGTGTCTGTTCTTCTGTTGCTGGTCAATGCGTATCAGCGATAAGTTCACAAAGCACTGTCGGTTTCTATATGGCAGGCCTTAATATGATGCGTGGTCTTGCTAATGGCATTAGAGATGGTCGCGCTTATGTTGTTAATGCGGCTATAAGTACTTCAATAGCTGCTTTAAATGCGTCTAAAAATGCTTTGGGCGAACAATCACCTTCTAAGATTACTTATCAATATGGTGAATATTTTGATCAAGGTTTAATAAATGGTATTATAGCATTGCAGTCTAAAGTTGAAGATGCTAGCGCTAATGTTGGCAAGACTGCTATTAGCTCAATGCAAAGTACTATGAAGAATATTAATTTTGATAGCGATATTTCTTCAAGACCTACTATTACACCAATCATTGACTCTAGTAATATTAAATTTTTATCTGGTTTACAAACTAATAAAGATTTAGCACTTAATGTTAAGTTTGCTGATTTTAACATTAAAGATCCGTATCAAATGATGCAGGACGATTTTATTAAGTCAATAGATAATTCAAACAGACAAGTTCTTGAATCTATAAACGGACTTAGAAACGATATGTCTGATTATAATAACTCCATTTCAAATATGGAAAATTCGGTTTATGTTGATGGAAAGAAATTAGCATCTTCTATCGCTAAACCGATGAATCAAGAACTAGGAACTATATATAAGAGAGGACGATTATAAGTGGGTACCTATCCAGATTTACCTGATAATAGGCTTATTGTAAACGGAGTAGATCTTTCTGTTACCTATCAAATGGTTCTTCTGGATGGGTATACACTAGAACCTCCAGAACCGAAAACATATACGGTTGAAATTCCAGGGGGCAATGGTGTTATTGATCTTACTGAAGCCCTTACTGGAGATGTTTCATATTCGAATAGAACTCAAAAATTTACTTTTGCTTTAATACATGTTGAAAATTTTGAAAAAGTAAAGACTGAAATTTCTAATTTTCTTCATGGAAAATCTTTCTCTTATAAGATGACAATGGATCCTGAATATACTTATCATGGGAGATTTAGTATATCTTCTTATGACCATTCAGCATATTCTAATGGTATTTTAGGATCCATTGTTGTTACGATAGACGCTGACCCATATAAGTTAAAAGAACATTGCGTTTACAAGCTTAATGCTGTTGGCGGAAAAATGTTTAATTTTAAAAGTGGACGAAAACCCGTACATCCAATTATCGAATGTTCTAGTCCGTGTTGGATCACTTGGAAAGATCATGAAACATTTATTCCAATTGGAACTTATCGATTAAACGACGTTGTTTTTACAGAAGGATTTAATGAATTATATATAAATTCTTATAAATTATGGTTTGTTCGTTGGGTTGATTTAAAAAATAAAAAATTAACGTGGAACGATTTAAAAGGTAAGCGATGGGATGATATTCAAAGACTTGGCGGAGACGCTTCTGATGCGCCTCGTTCATGGTCGGAATTATTCGATAAAACTTGGGATGATCTTAAAGCTAAAACTTGGGATCAACTCGATTTCGGACGTAATTCACTTCCGGAATCTACGGTTTATATAAAATATGATTGGGAGGATCTGTAATGGCAGAGACTACTGAAAATTTGGGTTTGAAATTAACCTCTGGATCCGATTTAGTTGATCCGGTTACTGATTTTTCTGATAATTTTAAGAAAATTGATAAACTTGGACTTGATTATGTTATAGAACAAGGCAAGTCGGGTGAATGGTGGTATAGAAAATGGAAAAGTGGTAGAGCAGAATGTGGCATAGACTCTAAAACTTTTTCAAACAAAACTAGTTACATATGGGGAACTGGCGCTAATTGGGGTTACTTGTGTGGTGCATGGGCTTTTCCGGCATATCCATTTACATTTGTTACGCTCCCATTTGTTACTATTTTGTATCGATACGAAGAAAATGGTTATGGCGGAATTGTACATCTTCATCCGGCATCCAAAGAAAGTAATCTTTTAACGTATCCTCCTAATTTTTCAGTATTTGACGCCAATGGTCCTCACGAATATACGAATCCAAAGTTCGGCATATTTGTTACTGGTTGGTATAAATAGAAAGGAATAAGAGCATGGGTTATAAGCTTTTATACGATAAACAAATTTTATTTGATGTATATTCTGGCGATTATGTTACCGATGCTCAACTTTCTATGTCAGTTAATTCTACATCTTATTTCGATTTTACAATTTCCTTAACGCATAGTTTGTATAACATAATAGCTGAACATGCTGGAATTGTTGAATTATATTTTGATGACGCTAAATTATTTAGCGGAGAAATAACAAAAATAGATGTGAATTTAAATGGAAATAAAGATATAACATGTGCTGGAGCTTTAGACTATTTAAGTTATACACTCGTTCGACCGTATTCTACAATTGATGGTGAAGCTGATCTTTTGGCTCCTTCTTCTGTCGACGGTTATTTTAATTGGCTTATCGAGCAGCATAACAAGCATTGTTTAGATTCCAGAAAGCATTTTTTCGTTGGAGTTAATCAAGGAAACTTATTAGATAATAATAACTATATTTATAGAGCTTCAAGCACGCTTCCAACCACGTCATCTGAAATAGAAGATAAAATTTTAAATTCCGTTGGTGGATATTTATATGTTCGCTATAAAGACGATAAAAACATTCTTGATTTATATGCTGATACGCATGAAGCCAATACTCAGATTATAGACTTTGGTGTTAACATAACGGATTTCGTTAAAACAACATCAACCGATGATCAGTACACGGCGGTAATTGCAACGGGATATACTCCTGATCCGCCAGAAGATGATCCGCAAAAAAAGATGAATCCTATAAATCTTGAAGGTTGTGTGGATGGAGGAACTCCGTATTCTCCGTCAATCGTCAAAATGGGAGACGTCGTATATGATGTTAACGCTGTTGCGAGATACGGGTATAAAGAATATCATGTCTCAAATGACGATATAAAGACTTATGATGGATTATTACAATATGCTTGTAAGGTATTAAATAAATTATTATCTCCTGCTTTGAGCGTTTCTGTTAAAGCTGTTGATTTATCGCTATACATGAAAGATAAATACGAGCACATGCAGGTAGGCCAGGCGGTGCGAGTTCGTAGCAAGCTGCATAATATTGATGAATACTTAGTTGTTAATTCGATAACTTTGGATATGAATAATCCAGAAAATACCGAATATCAATTAGGTGAAAGCTACGATACTCTTACTGGTCAGCAGAGTTCATATTTAAGGTCTTTAAACTCTAGTATAGTTTCTAATCTTGATTCTGTAGCTAAATTGGATTCTGAAACTAAAAAAAATGCTAAAGATATTGCCGAAACAAAAGACGTAGCATCGAACGCTGCAAAGAATGCTAATGAGGCGAAAGATACGGCGAACAGCACTAAAACAGAACTTACATCTGCAATCAATGGTATTAGTGTCGGTGGTAGAAATTTAGCTCGTAAGACATCTAACGACTGGTCCGAGTGGATTACCCCGAGAGCAAACGCTACAAATGTAGTAAATAGTAGCGGATCTACTATATATTTTCCATCGGAAATTAACGTTGGAGACGAATATTATATTCAATGTGAGATTGAATTTGATAATGTAACTTCTTCAGATGGTAAACGTAGTCATATTAGTTTACAAGGAAGTGTTGATGGAAAATGGGAAACTAATAAATTTAATCCATGGCAACATTATATATATGATATTGAAAATGGCATAATAAAAATAAGTAAAAAAGTAACTTCAAAAGTTAAACCTATTCCGCCTGAGGTATATGCTGATTGCTCGTTTAGAGTAGATGATTGGGCAACGGGACGTTACCGTTGGCGTCGAATTAAAGTGGAACTCGGCAATAAACCTACTGACTGGTCTCCTGCTCCTGAGGATATTATAAACGAAGCAAAAAATGAAGCGATTGATGGGATTAATATTGGAGGTAGGAATTTATTTTATTTAACTAAAGAGACCCCGATAGCTAAGTCAAATGAAGGCAATACGGGACGAAATTACAATTCATATCATTCTGATTTCGGTTCTGGAGGTTCGCTTACAAAAACCGTGGACGGTTTAAAATTGGTATTTGGAAGTAATACCAATGTTTCTATTCAAGTTCCTCTTGCTGAATTCGGAAATGTGGCTAATGATGATATCGTAACGTTATCTTTTACTTATAGGGGTAATATTACGACATTCGGATGGTTTTATTTCTTACAGAAAACAACACCTAATGTCGCCTTAACTATTTCTTCGCCTTTAAATGACGATGAATCGTGGCATAAATATAGTTATACATTCAGTCATTCCCAAGCAAACATTAGAACTTGTGTATCGTGTTTGCTCTTCTATAATAATATAAAATATGATAATTCAAAATGGATTGAAATTAAGGCTGGAACACTAAAGCTCGAAAAAGGAAACAAAGCCACCGATTGGTCGCCAGCTCCTGAAGATCTTATTGCTGAATCTAAAACGTATACTGATGTTCAAGTTAATCAAACGGCTAAAGATTTAACAACAACAATCACCAAGGTCCAAACAACCGCTAATGAAGCAAAAGGAACTGCTGAATCTGCTAAGACTTCCACGAACAAATTAGAGACACTCATTCGTCAATCTGGAGATGGCGTAGAGGTCGCTAAGAAGGTAAATGATGAATATACGTCGACGAAGACATTAATGGGTCCCGATGGTTTTTACATAAAAGATTTAACCGATACGGCTTTAACTCAGATTAAAAGCGATTCGATTATTCTTGGAAAAGAAACCGAGTCGCATATGCATATTAATCCAGAGAATGTTCGATTATTGAATGGCGACGAAAAAATACTTGCTGCTTTTTATGAAAACGGTGTTACATTAAGTTCTGAGGCACTTACCATTCGTTCCCCTCTAAAAGATGACCCTATTCAGGTTACCGATTTAAAAACAATTGGTGGATTTTATATTCATTCCGTATTGGATGATAGCATTCAGTCGATAGTACCTAAAAATAGTAATAACACATGTTCAATCGCAGCTTTTAGTAATGTTTACGTTAAGTCATCTGAGGGTGAAACCGTTACCACAACAACCGAAGCTGGTTCTTCGACCGTTATTAATGCAAGAGCAAATGCAAAGGGAACAGATTCAACTGCAGATTCAACTGCTACTATAGAACTTGATGCTTTTTCATCACTATATAATTCAGACTCAACTGTGAATACAGGTTCTAGTATTAGCATCGAGGCAAGTATTATTCATTTGCGAGCAAAGAATAGCCTTAATATAAAAGGTCATGAATTAGAAGATTTTGTTAAGGAATTAGGAACTAGCACAACTACAGATAGTCAATGGTCTACTAGAACATGGGAATGGCGTTGGATTAAAACCTATTCTGGAAAATGTTTTGCTTGGGGGGAATGCGGATTCGGCATAGGCTGCACTACAGCATGGGGTAGCGGATATTATGATCACGTTTGCCCCGTTTATCCGTTTAAATTATCAAAATGGAATGTACAGGCTAGTGTGAGTTTTATTGGTGGAGGCATTGGCCATACAGGCATTTATGATGATTCGGCCACACAATGTCCAATTTATATTTGGTCAGCTGTATATCAGAATACTGGAACAATGTGGGTTAAAGTTTTTGTGGAAGGAGTTTTAGCGTGAGAACTGTTGATAAATTTGGAAACGAAATTACCAATCCAGATCTTTCAAAAGGATACTTGCGAGAAGCAAGTATTTTAAAATTTAATGCTCCGACACTTTCAGACGATCATCCTTGTTACGTAGATGACGATTTCGAACGCGGCTACATATATTTCGAAGGGAATGATTCAAATGAATTCTTTGAACGAGTTCGCATAGAATCGGAAGAAAAAGCAAAAAAAGAAGAGAAGCTCATTAAAATAGCAGATTTGATTCAAACAAAAACCGAACAATCGGACAAACTTGGTTATATTTGGAAACGCACTTATATTGGAGACGTATGCGTTTCTAAAGAGTACGTGAAAGATCCAAATGCTACCGGAACAAAAGATAATCCAATAATTTGGAAACCTGGTGTTCAGCTTATTCCTAATGCATTTTATGTTTATGAAAATAATATATATGTATACATTGGGGAAAATTCAAAAGCCGATAACGAATTCAATTTTTTTAAGTTCGAGAAAATGTAGAAACTATGTTCTAATTCTTAACCGTCAAAATGGAAGGAGTTTCTAATGTATCCGAACACTGGTTATTATGGACAATCTTATGGACAACCGTATCCAGCAGGGAATCCATATACGATGGGAAATACGCAGTACTCATCGCCTCAATCGCAGATGCAATATCCGCCTTTCAATCCTACGAATGTTCAGCAACGTTCTTATCAACCTCAGCAGGCTGCTCAAATCTCAGGACGAGTAGTCCAAAATGAAAACGAAATCACGCCTCAAGAGGTTCCTATGGACGGAACAGTCAGTCTTTTTCCTACGGCTGCTACTCAGGTGCAATTGACGGTGCAACTTGGTGGAGCAAATTTGCCAGAGACTCAAATGATTTCCACCCCTTCCGCAGCAAGTTCTCTTAATAATGTAAGCACTTCTACTATCGTTAAGAATTGTTGTGGGGATTATGATCGGATTACTGTTGTTAATACTGGTGCCACAGATATTAATATTGGAGCAAATCCGGTTCTAACCATTAAGCGTTTGTCTTAGTGAAAGGAGGTTTTATTATGTCTGAAGATATGTACAAGATTTGCGACATGAAAGATAAGCTTACTAACGCTATGTCCTCTCAGCTTGCTATGGGATTAGAGGGAGTTGACACTGCCGAAGCCGGACAAGTTATAGATATGATCAAAGACTTAGCACAAACAGAAGCTTATTGTCGCAAAGCAGAATATTATAAAACCGTTGTTGAAGCCATGAAATATGAAAACGATTACTCTTCAAAAGATATTCGTAAATGGTATACACCTATCACTATGATGGACGACGATATGAGGGCTCGTATGTCGCGTGAATACGATCCTGATGAATATGACGAACATTATGGTCGACCTTATAATGAATTTAAGAAGGCGCGTAAGCATTACACAGAAACGCATTCCGAACGTGATAAGGCCGAGATGAGAGAGCACGCGAATCAACATATCATGGATAGTATAAATTCTATTCGCGAGATTTGGGACGCTTCGGATCCAGATATTAAGCAACAGATACGAACTGATTTAACAAACATGATTAATGCTATGAATTAGTTTATATTTGAAGGGCGATATCGATGAATGTAATCTCCATGAATGGATACTTGTGGAAGATTATATTTGTGGATCCTGATAGCATAGAGCTCATGGATCAAACTGGGAGAAAAACTTTAGCTGTAACAATTCCTTCTTCCTTTCAAATCAAGCTGTCAAAAAATTTATATGGTTCGAAACTTCTAACAGTTTTGATTCATGAGCTCGCACATTGTGCCATATTCAGCTTCAATCTGTTACCGGATATTCATAGAATGGTAAAGGAAAAATATTGGACAGAAGCTGAAGAATGGATCTGCAATTTCATAGCAGATTACGGCATGACTATATTTAAATCAGCATATTCTATAGTCGGTATTGACGCATGGATATTTATTCCACAAGAAATAGAAAAGCTTATAGCTTAATAAGGAGGTGATATATTGGAACCAGTCGTTGACACACAAGTAATAATTTCTATTATAACGGTTATCGGTTCCGTTATTGCCTCTTCCGGTTTTTGGGCTTTTTGGCAAAAGAAAACTGAAAAAAATGATGCTAGTAAAGAAATGCTTGTAGGTTTAGGCCATGATCGAATTGTGTTTTTAGGACTAAAGTACATAGAAAAAGGTTATATTACGCAAGATGAATATGAAAATTTAAGTACATATTTATATTCGCCGTATAAAAAACTTGGTGGAAATGGGTCCGCAGAACGAGTTATGAGACAAGTCGATCAGTTGCCTATCCATGCATCATTAGACGATTGTACTAAATAGAGGAGAATACTATGATTTTACCCGATAAGATTTATGATATTTGCAAATGGATTGTGATGATTGTTCTTCCTGCAATAGGCACTTTGTATTTTGCTTTGTGTGGTATTTGGAATTTTCCATATGGAGAACAAGTGATTGGTACCATTACTGCTATTTGTACTTTCTTAGGTGCAGTTCTCAAGATTAGTAATGTTAATTACAATAAGCAGGATGTTAAGAACGAGTAGTGTATTTTAGAGGAGGTCTGTCAATATGTCAGGTCTCCTCTTTTTTACATACCATATATTTTTTTACTCGCAATTTTTTCACATCTTATAATAGAGGAATCTTTTTGAAAGGAGATTGTTATGGAAACTAATGTGTACAACGATCTGATGGAAATTATTGAGAAACAAGATTCAATCATCAAAATGCAAAAGATGACGCTTGAATCGGCTTCTCGTTTAATCGAACTCAAAGATCAGCGTATCAAAGTGCTGGAGAAAATGATTGAGATTCTGAAATAAAAAGATAAGGTCTGTGGAAACACGGGCCTTTTTTTTTCTCGCATTTTTTTCATATTATATAATAGAGAGAAACTTTTTGAAAGGAGATTGTTATGTTGTTAGTTCCATTTTTTATTAGCGTAGTGGTGATTATCATTGTTACGAAATTTGACTTTCGTGACGATATTCTAATAACAGGAATATCGGTTACGTGGATGACATTTTTTGGACTATGGTTAGTTGACATTATCGGAACAAATATGGGTTGGTGGTGACATAGTGGTTTATAATTAAAGTTTAGTAAAAAGAGTTGGGATTTATATCTCTTCTCTTTTTTTTTTTGAAAGGGAGAACATGGAATTTAGTGATATGACAACAAAACTTCGTTATGTATTAGACCAACATGAAATCAATTGGATAGACGCTTCTGATTTTTGTTATCAATCATATTACGACTTTGATGACAATATTCATAGTATGATTTTTCATTGCGAGCGAACAAAATTTAATTTATATACTGATGAAAATGGAGAAGAACGTTATAGAACTTCGGTTATTTGGAATTGGTCTAAATACGATCAAGAAAATCGTATTGGAATGACTATGGGATTTCCTTATAAATACGAAGTTTGGGATAAATCTTATAACGAAGATCCTATTCCAATGACCCTTGAAGAAATTGAATCTATATTTATGGATAGAACGATGTAGAGGTTAAAAAAAAATGAAAAAAGAAATTATTAATGATTTATTTGATCATGTTTGTCCAGATTGCGGATGTCGAATTAATAGACCAAATTATAATAGAGAAAATACATTTTCTAATAAACGCTTTACAATATCTAACGTTTATATAGAATGTCCCATATGCGGTTTTAGAACAAGTGAACACAATACTGTTAGAGATTGTTATAAAGAATGGAATGAATGTGAATTATAAAGAAAAAGCAATCAACTCTGTAAAAGAATATTTAAAAACTCATTTGGTCGAAAAAGAAATAAATGACAGCGAAATTTACATTATATTTGACGCTTTGGACGTTGCGTCAAAAACTGCTAGAGTATTACTTGGAAGTTATCAAACTCCTAAATATATGTATTGTTATATTTATTCTGGAGAAGACGATCCTTCATTCTTAGAAATATATATAAAAGACGATGTGTTTTGTATGGAGGAATTATAATGAGTCTTAGATTGTTAGAGAAAGTTCTTGAAATATTTTTGCCTGTATACATTATTTTTGTTTGTGCTTTTAATGGTCCAAATCTTATTATTTGTATCTCTTCGATTATTTGTTTGGCATGCTTTATCGTTATAAATATCCATAAAGTGAAATATAGAGATGGAATTTTAATAGTCGATAAAGCAAACAATAAAGATTCACGGTATAAACTTATATTTAACACAGATATAGAAACTCTCGAAAAAAGAAATTGTTTTGAAATTAAAGTTATAAAAACAGATTCTTCTAAGATTATTGATTCGCAAGAATAACACGCCCTATAATAGGTGAATATATTCTTGAAAGGAGAAAATTATGAGATTTATCAAGAATTCTACAAATGAGAAAAAGATTAAAGAAGCAATTGATAATCTTATGGAATCGATGGCTTTAGAATCACCAGATTCTGATGAGTACAGAAAAATGGCTGAAAATCTTAGAATTTTACAAGAGGCCAAGTGTGCTAAAAAAGCTTGGATTTCTGGAGATGCTATATTTGGCGGCTTAATTAGTATTGGAAGTATTTTGTTGATTCTAAATTTCGAAAAAATAGATATCATTACTACTAAAGCTCTTCCGTTTGTAACAAAAGTAAAACTATAATTATTAATTTGAGATATATCACTAAAAAAGGAGGAGGTCTTTATTGACCTCTTCTTTTTTTATCGCAGTTTTTTCATGTCTTATAATAGAGAAATCTTTTTGAAAGGAGATTGTTATGGAACTGAATTTGTTTGAAGTTGGACTTCTTATTGATTATTACGAGAATGAGTTTGCGAGATTGCAAACCCGATATGATCTCGTCCGCCTTAGCGCAGACGAATATGATGAGGATTTGAAAAACTCACAACTCATGCGAATTGAAGATAAGAAACGTCGGATCAAAGAACGGATAAAAGAGCTGTGCGTTTTCGAAAAAAAGACGGATTAAAAAAGGAGGAGGTCTTTATTGACCTCTTCTTTTTTTATCGCAGTTTTTTCATGTCTTATAATAGAGGAATCTTTTTGAAAGGAGAATTATGAATATGGAAACTATAATAGCAAAAGAAATATGGTCTATAGCTGCTAAATCACCAGAATATGGAAATGCACTTATGGATTTTCTTGGAGAGGAGATTTATAATAAAGTTATGATTCTTCAAAAAGAAGATTAAGAGTAGAAGGTCTAGTATGAACAATGCTAGACCTTTCTTTTTTAATCGCAATTTTTTCACACCTTATAATAGAGAGAAACTTTTTGAAAGGAGATTGTTATGGAAACTTTTACTCAGATCGTTAAGACTGTTTTGATTGTTGATGCTGTGGCAGTTGCTGTAGGTGGAGGAATTGCTGCGACAAAAGAGATCACAAACAAAGTCAAGAACAAAATGAATGAAAGAAAAAACTATTACAAAGCCGAGATCATTGAGCCTCGCTAAAATAAAAAGGGATATAAATCCCTTTTTATTTTTATTAATTTTCTTGAAAGGATCATTTTTCTATTTATAATGGTATATCTAGACCAAATCTATGTTTTTATAGTGTAAAAATATTATTACATAATGCCTGATCAACGAGGCGCTGAGACGCTATTTAAGCATGGGTTTTAATGTTTTACGTATAAATAGTCAACTTTTTTAATATTGTTTTTAATAAATTTATTAAAAATGAGTTATAAAGAGGATATTATGAAAAAGAAAAACTTTAAAATGAAAGTTAATAACGAAATAGGAACTAGTTGGATCACTACGAAAGGAACAACTTGGTCTAGAAATAAATATCCGAAAGAATGCATTGATAGATTCGGAGATGTATGGTTAAAACCTTATATGGACGCTCCTAATCTTTATGCTACTGTCGATGGTCCAGAATTATATTTCCATATCAAAGATGAAAATTTAGAAGAAAATTAAATTTTAGAAAAGGAGAAACTGATGAATAAAATCAATTTTTATGATATATACCAGGATATGCAAAATGATCCTTTTATATATATAATTGGATTCGTTGTGTTCTTGGGCATTATATTTGGATGGGGATTTATATGTTTCATTTGTCCTCCGATATTGGTTGTAACGATTCTTATTATAGCTATTACTATATTTGTTTGGAAGTTGATTAAACGGCTAGCTGAGATACAAGAGGATGAAGATTAGAAAATCTTATTGAAATGAATAAACGTGTGGCTATTCCTATTTATTGGGTTTTTGAAAATTATGAAAACTATAATGATATACTTATTAGAAATGTAAAAGTTCTCAATGAAGAATATTTGGATAAAGGATGGGAAATTGAAAGAGTAGATGAATTGAAAGATATCAATCATCCCATTCTTATGTATATTCTAAAAAGGGAGGAATGATGGCTGCTTGTGTTCTTGGCGATATCTGTCGTGCTCGGCTAAATAAAATCGATTCGACAATTCTTCTTAGTCAATATTGTCGAGTAATGTCCTTTCTGCGGAGTGTATTTGCATGGGTATCAATACAACTATAGCAAAGCAAAGCACAAAGCTCGTTATTGTTCTCGATGCGGAATGCCTTTAAATGCGACAAAAAATACTTCGGATCAAATCGATTCTAAACAAGAATGCAAAGCGCTATTTTTATTTAATACCGAATATCGTGAAAGAATGAAAAAGTTTGGTTGCGAAGGCTGCGAATTATTTGGTAATGACTGCGATGGAGTGAGCGGAAATTGAGATTGCGCTAGCATTAAGGAGAAGAAATGATTACAATTACTAATGTTGAAACCTACGGATGGGAAGCAGCTATCCGAGGCATGCGAAACCCTATGAACTCATGGGATAAGAGCGATTCTTATTTTGGAGATTCATATCTTGAAGACGAAAACACTTATGTTAAATCGAATATTGGACCAAATGATCTTGACCTTATGAAACGACTTGTTAAAGCAGGAACCGATCACCGTAAATTCATGCGTATGATTACGGTATCTTGTGACATTACGGCTCCATTATACTGGTGGAAGGAATTTAAAACATATCGCTCTGGTAGAAAATTTGGGGACGATGAGCCAGCCATTATGGATATTATCGATGAAGGATATTTGGAATATGATATCGAGATGAATTCTTGCTCTACCATGCATAAGATTCATTCTAAAGAATTTGAGATTGATGATTTTAGCCATGAACATCTTGACGATAGTGTGACGCAAGGTTTTAGTATACGCGATGTAACTGGCGAATATGCTGGAATCGATATGAGTTCGGTAGATTTTCTTCAGCTTATATGTAATGTTTTGAATCTGTATCGTTGCAGATATCTTGAAACCAAAGACAAAAAAAACTGGTGGCAAATAATTCAGCTTCTTCCTAGTTCATATAATCAAAAGCGCACGGTCATGCTTAACTATGAAGTTCTCGCAAATATGTATAAGTCTCGTAAGGGTCATAAACTTGACGAATGGAACGAATTCTGTGATTGGATTGAGAAACTTCCATATTCTGAGTTGATTACCAGAGAGGAATAACAATGGAACGTATTAAGATGTATTTACCAAAGATTGCTATCGGTATAGGAATTTTTGGATTGGGTGTTATTTGTGGAGGATATATAGTCCATCAACATGAGTTTGGTAAATTCGGTAAATATTCAGTTACTTTCGGTGTATCATCGAAAAAAGCAGCTGATGCTTATCAAGCATTTTTCAATGCCGGAAATGACGGAGAAAGTGTAAGAACTTATATAAGAACTCATATTAGTGCTTACAATCCGGATGCTCCGCGTGAAGCTATTTCTAGAGCATTTGACCATCTTAGTAATAAACCAGGAAGATATTATAATCTTATAGTTGAGAAAATTGATGGCTAGAGATTGCTCGATGAGTAATAGTTCATGGAAACACTGGCTTTTACTTTTATGTTTACAAAAATGCTGGATAAAAAAAAGAGAGAGAGAAGACTAATGGTTAGCATATTTGATATATTAACCGAATATGGAAATTGCATGTACGCTTGCTTTCGTTCTCGGCGGTATAGAGATTCTCTATTGGATATTCACAGGAGATTTCTTCCATTTTGTTAGCATCGGAACTTCGACATTTTAATGAGATAATATTTCATTAAAAATGATTGGATGAGTAGACTAAAATGCAACTGATTTTATCGCCTTTTGTTTTTATAATTGGATATATGATTTTTGGATTTGAAACTGCCATAGTTATGGCGATCTCGTACTTAATAGGATTGATTATTGGAATGCTGACAATTAAGTGACAGCGAAATTCGAGAAAGGAATAATTATGAGCATTGCATGCAAATGTGAACGTTGTGGTAAATTTTATGAACCGAATAACAAAAATGAAATAAACCCTCCGAATCAAGTAAATTCTCGTATTACGTTTAACGCTATAACGCTTAATCATAAAGATTACAAGAATGACAGCGTTAACAATGTCGGATTTACTCGAGTGGATGTTTGTCCTGAATGCGCACGTTCATTTACGATATGGTGGATCAATCCTGGCATTACAATTAATAACAGCTATGAAACAAGTATTTCTTTAAAGAACGAGAAAGAATAAAAATGCGATTAACATTAGAAACTCTTAGTGATTCAAATATTTCTATTAGACATTTCGCTGAGCTGATTAACTCTGATGACTTAACAGTTAAACGATATTTGAATCATTCAAAAAAGCAACGAATTTCTTCGATTAGAAAAATTGAATTGGGCGCTGATGTTCTCATATTTAATAATTTAGTTTGGCCGGATTTAAGTTATACTCCGAATACTAAAAGCGAAAAAAAATATTCAGAAAACAAAAAGCGGTCTTATGAGTTGGATGAAATTTTTCGTCAAGATTATAAAAGAAGAGAACAGAAAGGAAAATTACTATGAAAAATTATGGTTTTTTAAATGCTTTGTTTGATATTTTTATGACAATTATTACAGGAGGTCTTTGGCTTATTTGGATCGTTATAAAATATTTGCGTACACATTAGAAAGGATATTTAAATGAGCACAAGGTATAACGAATATTTAACTCGTCATAAAGATGGAGTTTCTAAAGCATTTGAATGGATTAACTCGAATATGCATGAGTTAATCCAACCTATCGAAAACAAAGTTCTAGATCAAATAGCAGTTCATGATGAATCTAAATTTTCAAATGAAGAATATGATGCTTACGATAAGTATTTTTATGGAGGAATTCGTTCTTATGAAGTTAGGAACGAATTTGATAAAGCATGGTTACATCATATACATAATAATCCTCACCATTGGCAGCATTGGGTGCTTTTAAGAGACGACGGAGATATTGAAGCTCTTGATATGCCAATGCACTATATTATCGAAATGATTTGTGATTGGTGGTCTTTTAGCTGGAACGATGGAGATTTATTTGAAATTTTTACTTGGTACGGCGCAAATAAAGATATTATTAAATTAAGTACTTGGACAAAAATAACCGTTGAAAATATTTTAAATATAATGAAAACTATTTTGGAGGTTAATAATGAATAGTATTGAAATTGCACAAAAAGAACTTGAAGCAGCTGGATTTTTTGATGCTGACTCAGATTATGAAGGAGCTCTTGGCGATGCCGTAATGACTTTAATTAAAACTTTTAATGAACAGCATCATTCCGGTTTTAGCGCGATGATTGTGATTAATTTGTTTGATCGTTTGGCCAAGCATAAACCTTTAACGCCTCTTACTGGGGAAGACTGGGAATGGGAAAAGATGAGTCTTGGCACTGACGAAGATGGAGACAATCAAGCTTACATTAATATTAGATGCCCTTTCATTATTAAAGACTCTGATGGTATGGCATACAACACTGAGGGTAAGATATTCTCTGATGATGGAGTGGTTTGGTATACGAACAAAAATTCTAGAATTCCTATCACATTTCCGTATTCAGTTCCTAATGAACCGGTTCGGGTAATTCTTGGAGAAGATAATGCCGATTAAAATTTTATATTTATGTGACAGACGTAAATGTAAATCGTGCACATACCCAATATGCAAGCATACATCCGATCCATTACATGCCAAAAATTTCTATATTGAATGTGGCACGCTAGTAGAAGAAGGTTTTAATGAACGAAATAAAAGAAGTATATTACAAAGATTATTGCAAAAAATGCAAATACGCAAAGCTAAAAGAGCACGAAGATCCTTGTAATGATTGTTTAGGACAACCATATAATTATAATTCTCACAAACCAATACATTTTGAGGAGGAATCTATGAATGAAAGCAAGCAATCTAAAAAGATTAAGAATTAGTCTTGGACTAACTGTTACTGGATGTGCTATGGGAATGGGCGTAACACGTCAAACAATAATTAACATAGAATCTGGTAAAACAACAAAAAAATCTTCTCTTCAACATTACGAATTATATTTAAAAGATGTAAAAAGAAAATACGAAAAAAGAGATATTTACAAAAGGAAACTTACATGAATGACGACATTAAAAACCCAAAGCATTACACACAAGGACAATATGAATGTTGGGATGCGATGGAAGATCTTTGCGGTTATAAACTTGTTAGCTATTTTTGTATCGGATGTGCTTTTAAGTATATTTGGCGTGAAGAGTTGAAAAATTCATCTATTGAAGATATCAAAAAAGCGATTGTATATTTGAATAAACATGCCGAAATAAGATCAATTGACGTTGAAAACTATAAAAATATTTCGTTTCGGCTCGTTAAATTGTATCCTTATTACAAATCGCACAAATGCGAGCAATCAGTAATGGATTATTTTCTGATTAAAGCATTTGAAAATTTAATTAATTATGTTACTTGGTCTGATCTAGAACTGTCTCAACAATCTGCTTTACTTAATGAATGTTTAGCAAGCCTTGATGCTTGGGTCACTATTAAAAGCGAGGAACTGGATAATTAATGAATGAATTTGCTGAAAAAATGGCACGTCTTATTATGTCACTTTTATTTGTTATAGCTGTTGTAGCTGGTCTAACCGTAATCTGTGCATTATTTGCTTTGTGCAAATGGTTGCTAGGTATGTAAATTCGCATTTTTTTCATATGCTATAATGACATGGTTATAAAACAAACGAAAGGAGAAACCATGGATACCAAGAACATTGTTGCTGAGAAGATTGAAAACGTTAAGAACGGCAAGACTGTTAAGAAGATCGCAAAGATTGGAGGAATCGTTGCTGGTAGCATTATTGTTGTCGGTGCTGGTTATCTGATTTATAAGGGTCATCTTGATAAGGTCATTGAGGTTGCTGACGAGATTAAAGATTCTGCAGTAGAAGTAGTTCCTGAAGTCGTGGAAGCTGTTGCGTAAGTTTAGTTATGTCAACTTGAAGGGGGTCATTAAGATCCCCTTCTCTTTTTTATAAGGAGTTTTAATGAACACTGAAATTTTTAAACAAAGTTTTAATAAAATTGGTTCGTTTATTGTAAGGAATCAATCGACTATATTTACAGCCACTGGAATAGGATGTGTTATTAGTATTCCTTTTGTAACTGTTAAACCAACAATTAAAGCCCTTGAACTTATCGATGAAGCGGCAGACGTCAAACTTAATGAAGAAGGAAGAATCAGCGAAGGACTTGGCGTAAGAAGTATTCACGATAATCTAAACATTCTTACCACCAAAGAAGTTATATTTGCAGCATGGAAATGTTATATTCCGACATTCGTTATGACGAGTTTGGCGATTGGATGTTTTGTAGCCGCACATAGATCAAATTCTTTGCAAAAAGCAGCTCTTGCTAGTGCATATTCTCTTGTAGAAAAATCTTACGATAAGTATAAAGATAAAGTTATTGAAGTTATTGGAGAAGAAAAAAATAATCAAATCAAAGAAGAAATAGCAAAAGAAACTTTGGAATCGACAGATTCAGAACAAATCATTCCATTTGGTAATGGTGAATATCTTTGCTACGATGGTATTTCTGGACGATATTTCAAATCAGATATTGAAACTGTAAGAGAAGCCATTAACGATTTTAATTATATTTTAAATGGCGATTTTTATCAAGATCTAAACGATTGGTATATTCGTTTGGGGCTTCCTCAAATCCAATTGGGAGAATTGATGGGTTGGAATTCAGAAAAGCATCTTGATATTACATTCGCATCAACAATAGCAAGTAACGGAGAACCTTGTATCGTTCTAGATTATTCCGATTCTCTTCCTAGTCCGTTTTATCGTGGATAAAAATATATTTTCTTGAAAGGAATAAATTATGGATAAGTATTACACTGAGCTTACGATTAAGACAAATCTTACGGATCAAGACGGAGTTATTAAGGCTTATAAATATCGTAAGATTATGCTTTCCGGAGAAGATGCTAATAAAATTCCAGAAATTGTTTCTAAGCGAGCACATGATATTTCTAAAGACGAAATCGATATTCTGAAATCACGCGTTGATTAATTCGCACTTTTTTCATATGTTATAATAGATTAGAAACTTTTTGAAAGGAGTTTTATTATGAACGCAGATGTTAAACAAAAAGCAAAATTTACAGCGCGTATGGTTGGAGGTATTTGCGGAGCATTTACTGTAGGTCGTATTATCGGTATGATTATTCCAAATACTGGTACGGTTGCTAATATCGTTATCACAATTGGAGCGGGATGTATCGGTGGTGTTATCGGAGATAAATGTGGCGAATATCTAGAAAATCAAATTGATGTGGTTTGCGATCTTGTTGATGCCTGTTCAAATGTAACTGCATAAAAACGAAACTAATCTAAGTTAGAGGAGATTATTAGTCTCCTCTAATTTTTTTGAAAGGATAAAAGAATGGCAAAAGTAGATATGCCTGGAACTGAAGATTTGCCAAATAATAGTAATAGAGCTAGACGAGAAAAAGAAGAACAAAAGAAAAAAGATATTAAACCAATCGCTAAAGCTATAACTAAAAAGAAATCTGTTGGAAAAAAATTTGCTGAAGCATTTATTGGTGATGAAAGTGAACATGATAATATCAAGGATTATATTCTTTATGATGTTCTAGTTCCAGCAGCTAAGAATACAATTAGTGATGCTATTACTGGCGGTCTTGAAATGCTTTTATTTGGAGAACGTCGCTCATCTAGTTCTAGAATGAATCGAGATAGAGGAAAATCCTACGTAAATTATTCTGGATATTCTAAAAGACAAGATATTCAACCAGAACGTTTTAAGAGAAATGCTAGAGAACGTGTTTGGAATGATGATATTATTCTTGATAGTCGAGGCGAAGCAGAACAAGTAATTGATAGCCTTTTGGATATTATAGACCAATATGGAGCGGCAACAGTTGCTGATTTGTATGGTCTTGTTGGTATTGATAGTGAATATACAGATAATAAGTATGGATGGACAAATCTTTCTAGTGCTAATGTAAGTAGAACTAGAGATGGCTATATTTTAAATCTTCCAAAAGCTTATCCTATTGATTGAAACAAAACAGATCGTCCACCTTGGATTTAGGAGAATTAACATGGCATCACAAGAAAGTACTTTCGATCAGTATTTTTATGTAGATGAAATTAATGATTTTAGATTTACCAAAATTATATATTCGTTGAGCCCTAAAAAAGTTATTTTTAATGATCCAGCAACTATTGTATATTGGCCAGATGGATCCAAAACGGTTGTTAAATGTGGTAATGGCGACATTTACGACCGTGAAAAAGGTTTCGCTATGTGCGTTCTCAAGCGACTTTATGGCGATAAGTTTCATGCTATGTTGAAGAAGTACGTTCCGCAACAAGAAAAAGATTCGACAACTATTGCCGACGAGCCATCTAATGCTCAGAAAATTAAACAGATTGATTTTAAATTTATATTCGATAATTACGAAGATGCTAAAAATGTGCTTTTTACTCTCTTTAATTTAATTAAAACATATGGCTTCGCATATGTTTCCGATTTGTACAATCTTATCAATATCAGTTATACATATTCGGATACAAAACGTGGATGGTACGATCTTACTAGTGCCACTATAACGTATACTCGTGACGGATATGTTCTCCGTCTTCCAGGCTATCAATTTAAGGAGAATTAATATGGCTACTATTAAACAAGCTCTTGATGTTTTGAAGAAGGCCGGCAGCAATGTTGTCGCATATGAAGATGCGTTTTCTTATAAGACTACTATCACTATCGAAATTCCATTTGGTACTTCTTGGTTTGAAGAAATTGAAGATACTAAGAAAATGGTAGATGTTTATACAGCCAAAATGTGTAAACTTGCAATTAATACTATTTACGGATGTTCTTCGCAAGCGAAGCAAACAATTGAAACTTACAAAATCCCTGAAGTACGAGAAATTCGATATAACGGTCCTGCTACCATTATATTCTGGGAAGACAACACCAAGACTGTTGTAAAGATGCAACCTGGAGAAGAATGCTATGATCCCGATAAGGCTTTTGCGATGGCTGTGTGTAAGAAGCTCTTTGGCAACAAATTCAACAGGCATCTCGCCAAAGCACAAAAGGCTTTCTTCAATAATATCGTGAATACTTTGGAGACATTTAGTTCTTCTTTAAAGTGTGCTTCAGAAGGCAAGAAAGGAAACTAAAATGACACCTAATGAATATCAGCTTGCCGCTATGGCTACTGCTCCAGAACATATTTTCGACCACGCAGACGATGCGCTCGATAATGCTGCACTTGGTCTCTGCGGTGAAGCTGGAGAATTTGCGGATGTTTTGAAAAAGCATTTCTATCAAGGGCATCCTCATAATCCGGAACATTTGGCAAAAGAACTAGGAGATATTCTTTGGTATGTAGCAATGGGCGCTACTGCTCTTGGTTATGATTTCGAAGAAATTATGATTATGAATATCGAAAAGCTCAAAGCTAGATATCCAGAAGGACATTTTGATACCGAATGTTCTCAGCATAGAGAAGAAGGCGACATTTAACATGTTAAAATGTCCATATTGCGATGGTGTAGATTTTATTGTTGTAGATATTAGAAATAAAGAAAAAGCAAACGGTATTAGACGAAGGCGAGAATGTAAATCTTGTGGAAAGCGATTTACTACTTATGAAATTTGTTCAAACATGTACCAACCAGATAGTGTCGCAAAAATTGACAAATCTTCCGAGCTTGGACCTAATTTTAAGCAGCTGAGACGAGATTCTATTAGAATAGCTAAAGATTTATGCTATGATAAGTATATTATTAAAGATCTAGAAAATGCCAAGAACGAAACACAACTTTCTCAAATAATGGCTAAAGGTAGGAATAGATGCTGATTAAAGACATGCGGGATTGGTGTAAAAAAGCATATCCTGGAGATAATTGGGCATACAAGGTAGATAAGATGAGTGATAAGCAAGTGCAAGCTATATTCATTAAACTCAGAAAAGAAGGGAAGATTAATGTTTAATTCGCAGAATATTCATATCCTATAATAGGTACGAATATTTTTGAAAGGAGTTTTTATGAAATTTGTAGAACAAGCTAAAGATTATATTCATGATAATCGATACAAAATTGCAATCGGAGCCTTGATTGGTGTTTCTCTAGTTGCCTGCAAAGAAGTATATTCTTTAGGGAAATTAGTTGGAGCACATAAAGGGTTTGATTCAGCAATTGGTGCTATCTGTGATATTAATCCAGAACTTGCAGTACAAATCGCAGAAGAAGCTATTAAACAAGGAAAGAAAATCGTTACCTGTAAGTTATAAATAGTTTGGTGCTGTGATATAATCATGGCACCATTCTTTTATATTTTTACATATGCTATTGATTTTTCTCTCAAACAAAAAGGAGCATTTAAATGAATTTTACTATTATTAAGGAAACCGTTATTCGTGGAGGATCTAGGGCTTTGCTGCTCGCGCAAAAGCATTCTCCTGAACTTTTGATGCTTGGCGGAACGGTCGCTATTAGCGCCGGTATGATTTTGACAGGAAAAGCTAGCCTTAAACTTAATGATATTCTTGATGAACATGAAGAAATAAAGGAACAGATTGAAAAGGCTCATAACGGAGAGATTGATATTCCTGAAGATAAGGAATATACCGACGAAGATTACAAGCATGATATTTTTGTAAATAAGATTAATTGTGGTAAAAAGATTGCAATGCAGTATATTCCTGCGGTTTCTTGTGTCGTTCTAGGCGTTGGTTGTTTCTTTGGCGCACATGGTATCATGTCTAAGCGAAACGTGGCTCTAATGGGAGCATATAAGCTTGTAGAAGGTAATTTCAAGGCATATCGCGAGCGCGTTAAGAACGAACTTGGCGAAGATAAAGATCGTCATTTTTATTACGGAACCGAAACTGAAAAGATTTCCGAGAAGGTTAAGGACGAAAACGGAAAGACCAAAACTGTTAAGAAGGAAGTTGAAGTTGTAGACGAGGAAACTCTAAAGCTCAATCCTTATATTCGAATCTTCGACGAAGCAAATCCAAATTGGTCCAAGAGTCCTGAACAGAATAAGTTCTTCCTTGAGCGAGCACAAAATGTCCTAACCGATAAGCTTCGTGCACAGGGACATCTTTTCTTGAATGAGGTTTACGATTATCTCGGATTTGATCGTAGCTCCATCGGTGCTAAGGTCGGTTGGGTTGCTGACGGAATTGGTAATCATGGCGATGATTATGTTGATTTCCAAATCATTAAAAATATGAATGCAGTTAAGCGTGATTTTATTAATGGTTACGAGCCTAGCATTATTCTTGACTTTAACGTCCAGGGTGTTATTTGGGATCTTATCTGAAAAAGAGATGGCATTAACGCCATCGGAAGTGGAAATTATTGGCGGGATATTTATGACTATCCTCAACTGTACACATATTTTTAAGGAGTTTTAATGAACACCGGAATTAAGATGTTTATTTCCTTTGGTGTTGGTTTATTCACTGGAGGAGCAGGAGCATATTTCCTTATGAGAGAAAAGTTCTCTAAGGAAGCTCAAGACGCAATTGATGAATATAGAGAAATTGCTAGAAATCGAGTTCGTGCTGCCGACGATTTTGTTAAAGAAAAGCTTGACAAAAAAGATCAAGAAAAATATGAAGATATTTGTGATAGCAATCCAGAATTTATCGATTATACCAAATTTGCGAAGGATACCGTAGTAACGAAGGCTAAGAATATTCGAGACGAATTAAATGAACTTAGCAAGGCTGTTAATGACGAATCATTTGATGAGCATTTTTCTGAGCGAGAGCATCCGGAAGACGAAGAGGATATTTCGGACGATAATCTCGATGAAATTAACGATTACGAAGAAAATCTTGCTAGGATTGAAGAAATGGATGCTGCTAAAGCAAATGAAGTAACTCCATATTTCATTGAAGGAAGCGAATTTCACAACACCAAACAATGGTATGATAAGATTTCTTTGAATTATTACGAAGGCGATAATACGCTTACCGATGATAGAGATGAAGAAATCGTTCATAATGAATGGGTCGATATTTGTGGAGAAGAGTTCTGTAATTGGTTTGGTCGAGACGAAGACGATCCAGATATTGTATATGTTCGAAATGATCAACGAGGAATTGACTACGAAATTTGTAGGGTTTTGGGACGTTATACGGACGTATCAATGCCGGAAATTCATATTAGTTAATTCGGATTAGGAAGCCTATGGGAAATTATGATGTAGGCTTCCAAGACGATATTGTTTATGATTATTTCCATTGGCTTTGCAGTATTGTTCATGCCGATGACCCGCAAGATAGTTATATTTATTTGATGGAGATGCTTTATCAAACAGAGTTCTATTGGATCATAGATAATGATATTAATAGAGCAGATGATGGTAAGCATCTCCGTTATGAATTTGCTTCAGAGCGGTCATATTCTAATTATTATTCTATAGATAATCGACCTTGTAGCGTACTTGAAATGCTTATTGCTCTGGCGATTAGGATTAATGATGAGATTATGTGGAATCCTGATTATGGAGATAAAACTGCTGCTTGGTTTTGGGAAATGATCGATAATTTAGGTCTTGGAAACCTTGATGATTACTGTTTCGAAGGTAAGAAATTAGCTAAAAATCAACGCTTTGTGGAAGATATTTTAGATGATTTTATGTCTTGTAGGGATGGTAAGTACGGTAAAATTAGCCTTTTTCCGACAAAAAATTTGTTACACTTTTCAAATCAAAAGTGTACACAAAAGTGTAACAAAATTAAAAATCGTGAAATTTGGTATCAAATGATGGATTACATGCTTGAGAAATATGGAGTCGAAGAAGACTAAAGTGTCACATATGAATCCAAATTGCGAAAAGTTGTTATTCTAAACTTTGAGAGAAAACCCTGATGGATTAAGTATTGTTACATTTGTTACACTTTTATATTGAAATAATTAATAATAAAAGTATATAATATAGTATATATA
>ERZ1035027.301-NODE-301-length-30347-cov-16.573419_pt1 | contig 30347 bp, 26 predicted proteins | sample MGYA00520604_ERZ1035027 | MGnify/ENA primary metagenome ERZ1035027 (study PRJEB33766, sample SAMN09781743) | gut metagenome | biome: gut microbiome | host: Homo sapiens | place: Madagascar | study: EMG produced TPA metagenomics assembly of the PRJNA485056 data...
TACGGTAAATCCACGTTTCTACATTTCAGCGAAGGTCTCGTTCATATTGTCTACAAAGTTTCAGATGATCTTTTAATAAGTTTGCACAAATCTTAAGATTGGTTTGCAATGATCTTGAACTTTTGTTGCAGTGATCTTAAAAGAGTTTGGAAACAATCTTGAATTTTAGTTGCACTGAGCTTTAATGAGGTTTGCCGAGATCCTGATTGCGTTTTGCAAAGATCCTGAGTTTGCTTTGAAAATTAGCTTGAGGTGGATTTCAGCTATTACCACTAAGACAATTAAGGCACTGTATGTATCTGATAATTTCACACAGTGCCGTACTTAGATTTTATAAGATTCATTAAATTCTGTTTAAAAGATTCGCTTTTAAACTTTTAAGCTCTTATCTTATTAAAATCCCCTATTATTATGCATTGTCTTTTACAAAGTCAGTTAAAGCTTTATCTAAAAGCTTCATAGCTTCATCAACAACTGACTTTTTAATGTTTAAAGCAGGAGCCAGTCTTAATACATCGCCATGAGCGGTTAAGGTTAATAACTTATGCTTAAAGCATTCTTTTTGCAGAGCACCTGACTTACCAGAGTATTTCTTGTTTAAAACAAGACCCATAAGTAAGCCTTCACCTCTTACATCATCAAAGACATGATGCTTTTCATCAAGTTTCCTGATAGCAGCTTTAATGTACTCAGAGGTTGCTTTTACATTCTCTAAGAACTTCTTATCACTTACTTTATCAAGTACATAGCAACCTACAGAGCAGGCTAAAGCATTACCACCAAAGGTTGAACCATGGGTACCAGGGACGAAGTGTTTAGCAAAGTTATCATAGGTTAAAACAGCACCTATTGGCAGACCTGAAGCTAAACCTTTAGCTGAGGTTAAGATATCAGGCTTTACAGGTGTCTGCTCATAAGCATACAGAGTACCTGATCTTGCGACACCGGTTTGAACCTCATCAAAGATTAAAGCAGCATGGAACTTATCGCACAGTTCACGTACTTTTACTAAGAAAGCATCATCTGCTTTAATAATACCGCCCTCACCCTGGATAGGCTCTAAAATTACAGCACAGGTCTTGTCTGAAATGGTCTTTTCAAAGGTTGCAATATCATTGTAAGGAATATGGGTAATAGCAGCAGGCTTTGGACCGAAACCATCTGAATAACTCTCCTGACCGCCTACGGTTACAGAGAAGAAGGTTCTGCCATGGAAGCTGTTTACAAATGAGATAATCTCATTCTTCTCTGCGCCATAGTCATCAAAAGCAACACGACGAGCTAACTTTAAAGCTGTCTCATTAGCTTCAGCACCTGAGTTTACAAAGAATACTTTGTCATAACCTGTAAGTGAGGTTAACTTCTTAGCTAATGACAGTGTGTACTCGTTGCAGAAGATATTACTTACATGAATTAAGTTCTTGCAGGTCTTTTTAATTACCTTCTGAACTCCATCTGGAGTATGACCTAAACAGTTAACAGCAATACCTGAGGTTAAATCAACGTACTTGTTACCTTCATTATCAAAAATATATGAACCATGAGCTTTTTTAATAACCATGTTCATTGGGGTGTAACAAGGGAACATTACCTCGTCAAAAGTTTTTCTGGTGATTTTCATATTAGTTGTGATCCTTTACATTGTAGATATATGCCACTTCATCGCACTTTTCACGCTTTGGACAGTTTTCGCAGTCTTTTAAAATCTTCTCAGGCAGAGCTTCAATAACTGTTTTTTGGAAGCCTACTTTTGAGAAGAATTCAGGACTTCTTGTGAGCACAAATACTCTTTGGATGAACATCTTTGATGCTCTCTTTAAGAGGTAGTTTACAATCGCCCTGCCCTGTCCCTGTCGCTGAATTACAGGTGATACACCTAATGAGCGTATTTCAGCTAAACCTGAGTCATAAACATATAAACAGGCACAGCCGACTACCTTGTCATCCTTGACGCAGACAGCAAAGGTCTGAATACCACGGATGATGTCGTTTCTCTTACGAGGAAGATTCTGTCCCTGCTTTGCCCAGTACTCAATCATATCCATAAGAGAGTCAACATCAGCTAAGGTTGCCTGTCTTACAGTAAAGTTTGCTTTTTCCTGTTTTAAGAACACCTGATTTACAGTAACTAATGCTTCATTAACCTTAGTCAGATCCTCTTTTGACATTAACTTCTTGTCATAAAGATCAACTACCTTGTCATAAAGCTCTTCTAATGTGTTCTGTTTGATTTCATCTAATAATACAAATGATGATGAATTCTGATTTATAGGTGGCATATAGATGTGTCTCCACGATTTTATGTATATCGACTTTGCCTAAAAAATATATAAATGCCTGTTAATAGTTTTACTATGCTTTAAAGCACACAGTACATATTAAGATTTCTTATTTTTAAATCTGACAATGTTTGTTTATAAAAGTTTGTTTATAAAAGTTCTTTTCTAAAACATTGTCTTTTATGTACAGCAAAAGCTATTAGACATTGAATACTGTGCCAAGCCGAGACCGGGAGATTAGATTTTCTGCAAGATTTGGATCTTTGAATGAGGCAATGTATACAGGCTTTTTGATAAGCTTGGTTGCATCAATTGCACTCTTTACTTTAACTGTCATGCCACCTGAGATAGTGCCATCTGCAATTAAAGCATTAACTTTATTTTCATCAAGCTCATCAATGAGCTTACCTTCTTTATCAAGGACACCTGGTACATCTGAAATGTAATACAGTGGAGCATTTAATACTCTTGCAATAGCAAGTGCTGCATCATCTGCATTTACATTGTACAGATCACCGTTATCATCGTGTGCTAAAGATGCGATGATTGGTGTATATCCGTTTTCAAGAAGTAAAGTAAGGTACTTCTTATCATTAGGTTCAACGGCGCCTACCATGCCTAAATCCTTTGATAACTGTCTTACAGTGATGGTCTTACCATCACTTGCTAACATACCTAAAGCATTCAGACCGTTTTTAATAGCTAATGCCTGTAAACTTTTGTTGCACATACCAGCTAATGCTGCGCTGATGTATGGCATCTGTTCACGAGGACTTACTCTTAAACCGTTCTTCTTTTTCACCTCAAGATTTAAAGCTTTAAACAAAGCATCAACCTCAACGCCACCTCCATGAACAACTACTAATTTCTGTCCACGGCAGGCAGTGAAAAGTTTAGACAGTTCTTCTACACCGCCTAATGCTTTGCCACTTAACTTTACAACTACTGCGTTATCTAACATATGAGGTACAAACTATTCCTGAAATAGCCTTAAATTGTGATTCCGCCTGAATATGCAGGACGTAGTTTGATTATACATACGCTTTAATTTAATTTTCAAGAAAAGATTGGATTGAGTTGAAAATCACTGATTTGGTGCTAAGAAAGGATAGGTGGCTATAGCGTGGTATTGGAATAGGCTATTAAGAAGGCTGTTAGAAGTTATGACAAAGTTATTATTAAAGAATTTTTTGAGAGCTTTGAGTCAGAACAAAATCATTCAGTAAACAAAAAAAATAAGGAATGCAGATATGGAAATTTTATTCAAGACTTGCCAATAGTTGGAAGGTAAACACCTATTTTGTAAAAATTATCATAACCATCAATTTTTTCAGCCTGTTCTATCAGAGTTTTTTGAGGATCAAATGAATCAAAACCTTTACCAATTTTGCTATCATTTGATATATCTATTGGATAAATTATGATACATGGTACAGATTGGCGTCGTTCTTCATCAGAAAAATGAAAATAGTTTAGAATTTTGGAATCTCGTGCATATCCACTAATTTGCCTAATATCTTCTAAGAAATACGTAAAATTGTCAGAGGTGTTCTTCTTACGAAAGAAAGAATTTAATCTATTATTATGTTCTTTCACTAATTCTGAAGAGTTTTTTTTGTACCAAAGTTTATATTTAGTATCAATAATTACTTTTTCTTCTTCAGAGTTTTTTATAAAGTCAACTCTAGTATTTCCAAAGCCTTCGACTTGAAATAAGATTGTATTTGGATATGCATTTTCAAGCATCTCATAAACATACATCTCAAACATAGCCGACATATCAATCCAAAAAGGAAAAACTAAATTAAAGACATCAGAATTTTTTAAAGGAGAATATCCATTAGTTTTTAATATAACTTTTGCTATTTTCATAGCTTCTGCATAATCAGAATATATTTTATTTTGTCTAACAGAATTGATTTCTGAAGAAAGAAAATCATCAGATACTTTCGAAAATTTTCTTTTTAAATAATCAAGATTACTTTTTATTTCTACAGTTACATCAAAATTCTTGTTTATCAAATTTCTTATTATGGATGAAGAAATGTTTAGTGCTCTTTTTAACAGCCTGTTTTCAGGGATGTTTTCAGTTAATTCTGAATACGAGCAAATAGTTTTTTCGAATTTACCCTTTAAATGATTTTCATGGATAGTCTTCGAATAATTGATTTTTCCTTTGATTTTTAATTTTAAATTTTGCTCTGTTCGAATATAGCCCTTTTTAATTCCTTTTCTAGCAATCTTCTTTAAAAGAAAAAGATAGATAATTACCAAGAACAAACTCACACTGTTTGTAAATGAAGTAGGAACTGAAATTTTCTTTTTATCTAAAGAAAAAGAATACTTATCATTTAAAACAAAATAATCATCACTTTTTTCGGAGCTAAAACGAATAGCACTCCAAAATAGCTTTACAAAATCTAGATTTTCAACTTTTGGTTCTACAAGGACAGCTTTTTCATTTTCAAGTAGCCAATGTGCACCAATGTGATAATTAGTTGAAATAACACTCTTATTTGCTTTTTTTATAATTTTGAATAGGTTACGCGATTCAAAATCATTAAAATGCAAATTAAAACTTAATTCTTGTTCGGTGTGTTCTTTCAGTAGAATAAGTTCATATTGGCTCATTTTAACTACGAACTTCTTCTGAAGCATGATTTATAAAAGTAAAAAACTGTGAAGGTTCAGGAATTGCTACATCGACGTTCAATAACTCATCCTTTTGGTATTCTTTCAGAAGAGGGTATATCTGAAACTCATATTTATAAAATAGCTCTTCTTCAGAAGATGCCATAAAATAACTGTGTCCAACCATTAGATCTTCAATATCTACTTCTTGGTTTCTATTTTCTTCTACAAAATTTGATATAAAAATAAAAAGCTCTTTTGCTGTTTCAGCTAAACTCTGATCTCTAAGTTCAGACAAATCATAATACTCAGAAAGCCTATTTATATCTGATTTTAATGTGATAAAAGAAAATCTACGTCTTACTGCATAATCAATATTTTCAACGCTACGATCTGTAGTATTCATCGTTCCAATGATATACAAGTTTGATGGAATGCAAAATTTTTCTTGAGAGTAAGGTAGAGTAACTTCATATTTATGACCACTTACATTAGATGTTAATCTTTTATCATCTTCAATTAAAGTAATTAGTTCTCCAAATATTTTAGAAATATTTCCTCTATTAATTTCATCAATTATTAAAACGTATTTATGATTACTATCGTCATTTGCTCTTTTGCATATATTTTTAAAAATACCATCTTTAACGCTGTATGCTATTCCTATTATTTTTCCAGAAGCATCTTTTTGAACTTGAGGCTTGAGACCTTCAATAAAATCCTCATAATCCATTGATTGATGAAAAGTCACTAGTTCAATACAATTTTTGTCTTCAGCGATTTCTAAGGCCAACTTTTTTGCTTTAAATGTTTTTCCTGTTCCTGGTGCTCCTTGAAAAATTATATTATGAGTAGTACAAAGGAGACCTTTGATTTCATCTGTGAAAGCAGACAAAATATGATTTTTTTTTGAACAATAACGTCTTAGGAAAGCAATGTAATGTTCTAGAAATTTTTGTAACTGACCATTTGGCTTAGTATTTTTAAATAATTCCAACTCTGATATTTTTACATGCTCATTGTCTTGCTTACAACTGCTAAAAAAATTGTCGAAATAAACAGATAGATCATTACTTTGAATATTTTCAATTTTTATATTGAAAGATGTACTTTCATATACACCTTCTCCATTTAAAACATACCAAGTTATGTAATTCTGTTGAGAATCAATTTTAGGACTCAATTTCAAATGTAGTTTAATGGTTCCAAAATTAGATATCTTCTCTATATACTTTTCATTAAAAAGTCTATTCGCTCTATCAATTTCAGTGGAATCTACATTTTCAGATAAAAAAGGATCTAAATCAGAGCTTTCAACACCTACTATATCTAATAATTCTGGAGTTCTAGATTGAAAATACAGTTGTGATGCTATAAAGATTTCCAAAATTTTTTTAAATTGTTCGTAATAATATTTGTACTTAATAGCACTGTATTGAGATAAACTAAGACAAGTCTTTTCTGAAAGCATGTTCATTTTGCCTAAAATAAAAAGATCTTTAGCAGATCTTGAATTGTTATACTAGATTTTATATAGCAGACTTAACTACCAAATTTATACACTAGAACTATAAAAAGTATTTTGATACAGTTACCTAACTCCATTAAAGGTTTTATTAACTCGTGTTTTGTTATCACAAGCATTTTGGCAAATTTTCTCACGACTAAAAAGAGTATAGGATAATTTTTTCTCCTAAAGAACAACCTCCATCTTCTAAATAATGATATATAAAACAAATTGCAACAATCCAACATTTTTATAGCAAAGCTCACTACGTACTTATCAGGCTCTTCCAATTTTTTTTCTGTTTTGTAATCTAATATGAAACAAGCTACACACTTAGTTGACTTCATTTTTTTAACTAGAAGATAAATGACATCTCTAGGCTCTGACCTATGTTAGTAAAAACTGCATTCTTATTATCTAAACACGAGTTGCAATTATCGATATTCTTTCCGTAGTGTATTGTTATGACTGTCATATTGCACCTATTTCAAAACAGCTTCGAAATTTTGTGCGTATTTTTTAGATAACGATACTTGACCATTCATTAGTAATGGTAATAAAAATAGTTTTAAAGAATATAGTTCCTGTATCTGTTTTTTTAACAAGTTAATATTTTCAAAACTTGCATCGATTCTTTCGGATAATGCTAAACACGGATAATGCTAAACAGTTTTTAGGTATAGCTACTTTCAATTGTTCAATATATCGGATGTTAGCATGTGGTACTGTAGAACCAGTATTTGCTCTTACATATGATTTTTTCAGTGAACTTAGCATCATATAAATCAATGAATTTGAAACATCAGATCTTTTTAGTTTTATCATTGAAAAAGTCGATCCTAAAATACCTTTTGGTCCTATGTAAACATCTCCACTAGCAGCACCATCCATCACCATTATTGATTCTGAATTACAAAGGATCATGTTTTTAGGAGAGCAGTACAAAGGATGGCCTCCGTTGGCTACATCTATAGTTATGTATGGTTCTAAACCTTTTTCTTTTGTTGCAAATATTTTTTCAGGTAGTTTTCCTTTTATAAAAGAAAATACTGCAGATAGTTGGACACATGACCAACTATCTGGAATTTCCCTTTTCAACTCTTCATTCCAAACCATCTTTCCTCCTGAAGATTTATAAGGTTTACCTTCTTCATTCGGAAAATCAAACTGCATAAACCAGTAGTCATAGATTGTCTTCGCAAGATATTCTAGCGTTTCTATTTGCTTTTTGTTGTTTTGTATTTTTTTATCTAGTGAATATAAAAAATTAGCAACTTTATTTTGTGTCTCTAAATCAGGCAGGGATAAATCCAAAGAAGATAAATTGTCTTGTCTTAATTTTGGTTGAGCAGTACCAGTTACCAATCCACTTAAATCTAATGATGATAAAAGATAATACACATACTTTAAATTTGATCCTTCTTTAGCCCCAAGAATATGGGCATGATTGTTAACCCAAAATTTTCCTTCTACAAATGAAGCGATATTTTGATTTCTAGACTTTAAATTTTCTCCGTCTTCTGCAACTAAAATGTATTTACCATCAAATATATAATCTTCAACATAGTCAATTATTCCTTGTGCGCCATAGTATGGATAAATTTTTTTCAACTTTTTTCTTTCTTTTTGAGAGATAGGGACTCTTTTGTAGTCCAAAATTTCTACGCAATCAGCTAATTTACTCATACTTCAAATTCTCCAAAACATACTTGATATTTGCCTCAAGTTTTTTTCCTTCAGTAAATAGAGAATCTAATGTTTCTGTGTATTCTTTGATCTTTTGATTAAACTCGTCCTCTGTAATGTCAACATGTTCAATCTTTACTTCAAAATATTGACCAGCAGAGAAACTGTAATTTTTTGATTTAATCTCATCTGTTGATGGTAATACAGAGAATTCATCAACAGCTTTTGCTTCATGGAAAGTAGAAACAATCTTATCTACATCAGCTGTTTTTAAGACAGTTTTCTTATTCTTACCTTCTTTAGTTTCATCACCAAGCTTACTTGCATCAATAAACACTGGATTATTAACACCAGCTTTATCCATTAACACAACGCTAACATTAGTACCTGTATTTGCAAAGATGTTACTAGGCATGCAGATAACACCTTTTAAATACTTGTTATCCACAAGATATTTTCTGATCTTAAGTGGAATTCCTGCCTTCGCTGTTAAGAATCCAGTAGGAACTACAATGGCACCTCTACCACCATCCTTTATTGAGGCGATAACATGCTGGAAGAAACACAGGTAAATTTCCATAGACTCTTTCTTTTTGTTTGGAATTTTTGGAACACCTGCAAAAAATCTCTTGTATGGATCAGCTGTCTTTTAATTGATTCTGGTAATCAGAAAAATCTAATTTAAAAGGAGGATTTGATACTACAAAATCAAACTTCCTTAAGTTACCATTTTCATCTTTATGGAATGGATGAGTCATGGTATTACCTTTGATAACATGAGATAAAGAATCAGACATACCATTTAAGATTAGATTCAGCATCATCATAGTTGATGACTTTTCACTTATATCCTGAGTGAAAACTGCACATTTGTTCTCACCAATTGCGTGAGCTAAGGCTATCAATAAAGTACCAGTTCCAGCAGCTGGGTCATAGATCTTCATGCTTCTGTAGTCTTTATCTTCATCTACAAGTAACCTTGCCATGATGTTGGCCACAGAATGTGGAGTATAGTACTCAGCATAAGTACCACCTCCGTTTGAGTTATAGTCCTTTAGAAGATACTCAAAGATGGTTGAGAAGAAATCATAACCAGCATAAAAGATTGATTCAAAACTAAATGCAGAAATGTCATCAATTAGTGATTTACAGAAAGCATTCTTTTTTGGAGCTCCTCCTGATACTAAATCAGAAATAGGCTTGATAATAGGTACTCTTGATTCATCTTCATTAACAATGTAGAAAACATCGCTATTTTCATTAGCAATGCCTTCCATTGTAGAATCTAAGATCTTTGCAAAATTGTCATCATTTCTTCTTGCTGACACAAAAGGAATAAGCTGTTCTTTTTTTAGAATTACTGTATCTTCCATTAAAGAACAAAGAAAATCATAATCATCATCTGACAGCTCCTTCAATGAATCATAGATATCTTTACCTCCTTCAACTAACTCAGGTTGAGCTTTCTTTGCTGAATAAACAAACTTGTCATTCAAAAATTTGTAAAGGAAGATCTGTACGATTACAACGTACTCGTTTCCTGAATTTCCTAAACCATTAACACTAGTAGTGCTCTTTAATCTGTCGATTAAATCTTTGGTCTGTTGCTGGATAGACAATGCGGTTTCCATTTGATTCCTTTTAATACTTAAATTTAAGCTTATGCGTGAATTGCGTTCTTATACTCTTTTGAAATAAGAGCTGTAATATATGTTCTTGCTTCCGAATCGGGTTTGATCTTTTCATCTAAGAAGCGTTTTGATACTTTTGCCGTTATCTTCTTTTCAAATGCACCTTCAACTGTAACGATGTCATCGTTATCTAGACAAATTTCATCAACATCATCCTTAATGTTAAGCAAGATCTTATTTACCAAGCTTTGCTTTTTGGTAAATTCATATTGAGATGATTTAGAATCTTTTGTCTTTTCAAGATTTTCAGCTTTCTCTTTTAGCCTTTTTTCTACTCTAACGAACTTCTTATCACCTTTGTATCTTAATGCAAGAATGTTATCTTCTTCATTTTTGCGTCTGATGCGCTCCAAAATACCGTCGATTACTTTTACTCTATCATGCATGTTGAGCTTTTTTATAGATTCAGGATCATCAAGATTTGTCATTCCATACTTTGCCACTTCATCTAAAAAAGCTTGCTGAAGAGTTTTGAATTCAGGATCTTCATCATCAATATTATTTTCAAACTGTCTTCCTGCATACACAAGAGATTGTTTATATTGATCTGGTAACTCTAAAACCGTTTTCTTTCCATCTGACTCAAATTTAAAAGTTAAATCTTCTAAAAATAAGTTTAAAGCTTGTCGCACAGAATCTGCTTCGGCTCCGTGTTTTCTAAAATTAACGGTAGCAATTCTGCGCTTTAGGGCTTTAATAAAATTCTTTATCTCCGCAAAATTACATTTTTCTTCAAATGCATTTCTGATCTGATCAACATCAGAACCTTGAGTTAATAGCATATTGTGCATTGATTGAATAACAGTCAAAGACTTCAATAGCTTATTCAAAAGTTTTGTATCTTCCTCAAGATTGATTTGTCTTGAAAAAACTTGTGGACTTTGCATATCATAAGGTTCAATTGCTTCAATTGCTTGAGCAATTTGCTCTTGAGCTTCATTTTCAGAAACAAATAGTCTATCACTCGTATCAACACAGTTTTTGCCATTTTGTTCTTCTAACTCATGTTGATATTGACAATTGGTCTTTTCATACTCTTCCTCAATATCAGCAAAATCTACTACATAACCATACTTTTGATCTTTATATGGGCGATTAACTCTCGTTAATGTCTGTAGCAAATTGTGAGCTCTTACATTACGGTTTAAATATAACTTTTTAAGTCTTGGAGCATCAAAACCAGTTTGAAGCATTTGATAAACAATCAAAAAGTCGACAAGTCCATTTTTGAAGAGAGCTATCCAAGCTTTTCTTGTATCCTTTCCATCTACATCACATAAGATGAGAGCTGCTCTGAAGGATCCTTTAGGAGGAAGTTCATTTTTAGAGGCAATTACTTCAGGAGATACACTTTCTACGAACTCTTCTCCATCCTCAAATGTTCTTTCAACTTCATCTTTATATGTATATTTGTCTAAAAAGAGCTGATACATCATCTTCGCTTGCTCTTTACTATTGCAGACGACCATTCCTCCCAATGTTTGATCATTTTGAGCTATTCTAAATTTTCTTAAATCCTCAACAACATAGTCGAGTAGAGGTTCTACATAATTTCTGTGGGAGTAGATGTCTTTAATACGAACATACTTTGGATTTATAGACAAATCTTTCGTTACAGCCTGCATCTGGCCTTTAAAATTTGAATTTATTTTTTCACGGAGTAGACGGAGAGTGTAACCATCAGATATTGATTCATTGTAGTAATAAGTATGAATGTAATCTCCAAAGATATCTTTAGTGTTAGTATCATGATTGATAATAGGAGTTCCTGTGAGCGCAATCATTACTGCATCTTTATCACTAGAAAACAGATTCTTTAGAAATGAACCTTTTGGATTATAGTTTCGATGAGCTTCATCGATAAAATAAATACGCTTCCTTTTTATGTTGTAAGCAGTTTTTGATAAAGCCCTAGCATCATCAGAGAACTTCTGAATATTTACAACTGTAATTTCATCTTTGCCCTCTTGATTTTGAGTTGAATACTGACTTGTTATAATCTTTTTGAAAGAGTCTTTATCTTGAACAGGATTTACTTTAAGTCCACGAGCTAAAAACTCCATCTGAGCTTGAACCATTAAATCTAGTCTATCTACGATAAAGAAGAACTGAGGAACGATATCTTGCTTTTTATAATAGTCTGTTAGGTACTTTACGTTGTAGAAAGCAAGCGCTGTCTTTCCACTTCCTTGAGTATGCCAGATAATACCTTTTTGAACACCTTTATCAAGAGCTCTTTCAATAGCCTTTGTAGCAAAAAGCTGAGGATATCTCATGATATGCTTTTGCTTACCAAAACTGTAATCAGCATATGCTATTCCATACTTTAAGAGAAAATGGAATCTCTCAAAACTAAATAAACTCTTGCAGATTCTTTTAGTTGGAGTATCTGAGTTTCTACAATTTTCCTTATATTCAGACAGATTAATATACGAAGCAACATTATTATCTTTGAGCATCAACTCCTCAGATAATCTTGTTACTTCATGATAATAATTTTGGGTAGGAAATGAATCCTGCCCCTCTTCTCTGAATGTAGAATACTTAGTATCTCGCTTTCCAATGGTTGCGTAATAAGCACCTTGCTCAGGAGGTCTATTTTCTTGCGCATATTCCATATCGTTACTAAATACCATGATTTGAGTAATATTCAGGTAAGGTCTAAAGGCTTTAGTTGTGAAACGATTTTTCATGCGCTCAGTTTCAGCAGATATACCTTTTGAGTTATTTTCTATTTTTACTTCTATAAATGCTAAAGGTAATCCGTTAACAAAAAGAGTTATATCCGGACGATAATTATCTGAATCGAGTTTTCCGCAGGTTAACTCTGTTGCTACTTGGAACGTGTTGTTTACTCTAAAATTCTCTGCATTTGAGAGATCAATTATTCTTTCATCCTGATTAAGCAAGTATTCATTGTAAAATTGCTTTCCTAAATCATCATTGTTTAGACAGTTTTGAATTTTAGAAAGTAACCTCTTAAAGTCTGAATCTTCTTTTACTGGATTTAGCTTAAGATAAGCTTTCTTAAAAACATCAGTTAAGATGTTGGTTGATGGATCAACTTCTGTCTCTTCTAAAGAGCCTTCTTTATGGGAAACACCTTTAAAGGAGATATATTCATACCCCATCTCCATTAAGTGTTTTATTGTTGGAAACTTAACTCTGCTATCTTCACTAAATGTTCCCATGATACGCTCCTGACAAAGACGACCACATATATTACTCCAAGGCTAGAATAATGCGATTCATTCCTTTTATGGTAAATAATACAAACTCTTTGTTCCTTAATAAGGAATAATTGATAAATAGTGAATTTAAATTTTATCAATCATAGAAAAGAACAAATCGCTTTTTGTAGTTGGTAAATTGTTCACCTTAACTCCATATGTTAACTATAAAATTGGGGGCTTTTAAAGTAGATAAACTGTCGTTTTATGAACTATTACTTTTCAATGTTTGTACTTCTTTACTGCTAATTAAAAACACAAACAAAGATCTTAATTGGAATTCTATGATTTTGCTACTTTTAGGTCATTTCCAATTTTATAAAATCATCGTTCCAGATCTTGGTATACGTTAAAAGTTGAAAAAAAAATAACATTTGTCTTACTTGAAAATTGCCACAAAAGCTTTACATGTATACCTTATGGTACATAGTTTTTGACAAATAATCTTTGACTAAAATAGTGTTCTTGAGCATAGTCTTGAAATTATCTGAGCTTTCTGTAAAAACAAAGTACAAACAAATTATCTCTCACATTCTGTGATCTTAATCTGTAATCTAAAAACCGCTTATATTTAGAAAGTTTGCCCTCTTTATTTTGATGTAAAATTCTGTTAACTGATTTAAAAGAGGCTGGCTTATTGAGTTATGTGCGGTAATAGTTTGAGTAGTAAGACCTTAGTATCATCTTACTGTTAGGCTGTTAACCTTTTTGACTTTTAACCTATTTGACTATTTACATATACAGAATGTCTTTAGACATTTTTATTTTCTAGTCAAGATTAGCTTACTCTGATAAGATCGCACCTTTGTGCTTTTAAAGCAGTTAAATGCTGCTGTATGTATACAGCTACTCTACAACCTTACCTAAAAGACAACTTTATGAATAACACAGACAATACTATTGAAACTCCCCTTGTGCTCAATAAAAAGAAGATGCTGATCTTAGCAGTTCAGCATATGTTTGCTATGTTCGGTGCTACTATCTTAGTACCAATCCTAGTTATGGGCTTTTTTAAAGATGCTACAGGTGAAGAGTTAACCTCTGGTCTTACAGTTTCTGTTACTTTATTCTGCGCAGGTGCCGGTACTTTAATCTTCCACCTGTGCACTAAGTTACAGGTTCCTGCCTTTTTAGGATCATCATTTGCTTTCTTAGGTGGTTTCTATACTATTGCAAACTTTAACACTGGCATGTATGCAACCATGTCTGTTAATGATAAAGCAGCCTATGCCTGTGGTGGTGTGGTTGTCGCTGGTTTAGTTTATCTTGTGATGGCAGCTATTATTAAATTAGTTGGTATTGCCAAAGTCATGAGATTCCTACCTCCTGTTGTTACAGGACCAATGATTGTTTGTATTGGTCTGTCATTAGCTCCTGTTGCTATTTCAAATTCTGCTGTTAACTGGCCATTAGCCTTAGCTGCAATTCTAACCGTTATCGTATTTAATATTTGGGGACGAGGCATGTTAAAGCTCATCCCCATTTTAATGGGCGTGGTATTACTCTACATCGTAGCTTTAATCTTGGATATAGTAGGCTTTACTAATACTGATGGCTCAGCAATTATTAACTATGCCTCAATATCTAGTGCTTCATGGGTAGGTCTGCCACCATTCCAGATGTGCAAGTTTGATTTAACCGCTATCTTAGTAATGGCTCCAATTGCAGCTGCTACCATGATGGAGCACATCGGTGATATGTCAGCAATCTCTGCTACTGTGGGTAAGAACTTTATTGCAAAGCCCGGTCTTAACAGAACCTTATTAGGTGATGGTTTAGCTACAGCCTTCGCAGGCTTCATCGGCGGTCCTGCTAATACTACCTATGGTGAGAACATCGGTGTTCTTGCTATGTCAAAAGTTTATGAGCCTAAGGTTGTAAGAATGGCAGCATTACTAGCTATTATCTTATCTGTAGTACCTAAGTTCTCAGCTATCATTTCAACCATGCCAACAGCTATCATCGGAGGTATTTCCTTTATTCTTTACGGTATGATTTCAGCTATTGGTGTAAGAAACATCGTTGAGAATAAAGTTGACTTATCTAAGTCAAGAAACCTCATCATTGCTGCAGTGATCTTCGTGTCAGGCTTAGGCTTTAAAGACGGTTTAACCTTCTCTGTTTTTGGTACTTCTGTAACCTTAACCTCACTTGCTATTGCTGCAATTGCAGGTATTGTTTTAAATGCAGTATTACCTGGTAACAAATACGTTTTCGATGAGAACGTCATTGAAAACGAGATCCACCACAAGGCTTAGCCTTGTAAGTTAAAAGAACAGACAGTGTCTGTTCTTTTATTGAATGTTATTTTTATTGAGAGTTATCTTGGTAGAGGATCACTTTTATAGAAAGCTACTTTTAGATAACTGACTTTTAAAACAGTTTTCCTTACAGATAAAGGTATAGATAAATTTTAAAAATTAGTAGATTGAAAAAAGGATAAATAGAATGGATTTTACAAAACAGCCTAACATTACAATCTTCAAGCACCCTCTTATCAAGCACAAGATCTCTTTATTAAGAGATAAAGAGGCTTCTACTAACAAGTTCCGTACTTTAATTGAAGAAATTGCAATGCTAGAAGCATATGAAGCTTTAAGCGATTTACCTTTAAAAGAAGTTGAAGTTGAGACTCCTCTTGAGAAGTGCAAGACTCCAATGTTAGATGGTTTAAAGCTTGCTATTATCCCTGTTCTAAGAGCAGGTTTAGGTATGGTACCAGGTCTTGATGCTTTAGTACCTTCAGCTAGAATCGGTCACATTGGTATGTACCGTGATGAGGTAACTCACAAACCAGTTCCTTACTACTGCAAGTTACCACAGAACCTTGAAGAGAGAACCTGTGTGATCTTAGATCCTATGTTAGCAACTGGTGGTTCAGCTGTTGATGCTGTAGATATGATTAAAGAAAAAGGCGGCAAAAAGATTAAGTTCTTATGCATCATTGCAGCTCCAGAGGGTTTAGAGAAACTTGCAACAGCTCACCCTGATGTTCAGATCTACGTAGGTCAGTTAGACAGAGAGTTAAATAAAGATGCTTACATCTGCCCAGGTCTTGGTGATGCTGGTGACAGAATCTTTGGTACCAAGTAAGACTCACTCGTGTAAGAGTTAATTCTAAGATTTGATCTGGCTACCTTATATATAGCTTGATATGGCTTAATCTTACGAGATTTAATTAACTCTAAAGATTAGGTAAAAATCTGAGAGTGAAATAAATTCCGTGTAACCCCAATTAAGTCTGATATCATTTTACGACTTAATTGGAGTTTTAAATGGCAAAAATCAAACGTAATCCAGTAGCAACTTTTAAGCAGCTACATCCAATAAGAAGTAAGAATACACTACAGACAATGCTTTGTAAGCTAGATCTTTAGTATAATTGCTGTTATCAGGTAAAGTTGATGACGTTCTTGAACTTGTTTGACGTTTTCAATGGCTTGACGTATTCAATGTTTAGCCCTACTACAAAATTATGAATTTGCTTGTCTTATCATTTAGATGTTTACCGTAACTCAATAAAAAAAGAACTTGATCTTTATTGATGTTAATATCTTCCATTAAGCCATGCAGAATACTGTTTTCAGATCCTTTAAGTTTCATTCACATTTCTCAACATTAAAAGATTTAACAATATTGTTTTCTGTAATTATATTATTGACTTTAAAATTTTTAACATAACCTAATTCTTTTTCAAAATCTTTTAAATCGTTTATCGTAAAATCATCTAATTTAATGGGCAATTTTAAATTGCGTTCGTGTCTAAGCGTTTTCACACAAATGTGCAATATATATTTATCTTTAACAATATTCGTTTTTTGTGTATCTTCATCCAACACATATTCAAAGTTAAAATCCGCGTCTTTGAAATAATACTTGTCAAGCCATGACGTGTTTTGCACTTTTTCAAGAAATTCATTTTTATTGCTGTAAATGCGGGTAAAAGGATCTCCACTTTCTTCAGCATGAACCACAATGCGGTAGTTTAAATCAGTATTAAACGCTTTAACAAAATCAATTATTGAAATCATAAGATATCTCCTAAAGTTCTCTTCGACGTAACTTATAAATTAATTGGTGCAACTTCAATAATAATGTAAGTACATACACGTCATAAGGTTGTAATCTCCAATTGTTTTAAGCAAAACAGGACATCTTGGAGATGGCTTTTTAGTCAAAAATGCGCACTGATCCGTTTTTCAAGTTTTCATCAGTTTTACTCATAGGCATTGCATGCTTATATGAACTTTCATAAGAAAACACCATCGCTGTGTTAGTGCTGTGTTAGTTTCATAAGATACATTCCTAATTGTAGATAGGATGACTATTAGCAACTGCTTTAACCATAGGTTTCTCCAAATTAAATGTTTTTTGCCGTGTTCTGCCTTTAGTAATTTTCTACTGATTGTTTAAGATCTTATAATTAAGTTGCTTTTCTATTTGCTCAGCCTGTCTGCAAGCGTAGCTTAACTTTTGAGAACACGATTTTTGGTAATAATAAAGAGCTTTTTGCTCATTTTTTCTTACATGAATACCCTGCTGATAGTAAAACGCAAGATTTGCACAGGCAGTTCTGCCTTTGATAGCACAGGCTCTGTTACATGCTGCAATATCACCGTTTTCGCATTGTTTTACAAAACTCATTCTTGTAAAACAAAGTGCAAAGCTAAGCACTACAAATGCTGTTGCAATGATGAAAGCAAAGCTGAACACAGGATGGGTTCTAAATTTGAACTTGAGTTTTTTTAAGCTGTCTTTAAATTTCATACTACACTCGCTTTTATGGTCTAATACCTTTAGCAGGTATTTTATTGATAGTCTTTTATCGTTCTTTTTATCTAATAAACCGATCTTAGCTACAACTTTGCTCTTTGCTTTTATAAACTCCGATATATGAGATTTTGATTTGTATAACCTAGTTGCAGGTAGCAACATGGTCTTTAACTAAAATTTGAAAGGTAAGGCTATAAGTACAAAGATCTAAGAGAAATTAAGGATTGAGGAATTTAGAAGAAAATAATCATTGCCTTACCTTATGAACTAATCTTATAAAGGCATCGTTCCAGATTTAGATTGGTGTATAAAAAAAGTAAATAAATACCTTTTGAAAATCACGCTTAGGATTAAACAGCTAATTCATGATTAAAAAAAATGACAGGTATTAGGTTGGTTCATGCTCTTAGGACTTATTGCGCCACATGATTAGCCTTATGTGGCGCTTAGGATACGTAGGTATTATTCAGTTAAGTTTTGCACTTAAAATTCATTGTAAGCTTAAACTTCCTGATACTCAGTAAAAGCTCTCACCTTTGGATCAGCATTGAACACTGTTGCAATTCTTAACAACTCATTCTTTTTAGGTAGGATGTTGCCATAGTCTCGTGTCTTTATCTGCTCTACAGCTTCACTAAGCTTTGCCTTAGCTTCAGTCTCATTTTCTGCATACTTAAATTCAAAGACTATTCTTCTGTTATCAGACTCAATTACAAGATCGGCTCTACCTTTTGATGAATGTAGTTCTGCGCTTACAGAGTTACAAATACCTTTTAGGTATGTATAGAGCAATTGCTGAACCATCGCCTCTGTATTGATTGGATAGTTATCATATGAAACTGTGTTTAGAACAGTATTGAATAAACCTATGATTTCACCTACATCATTACTTTGAGCAAGGATCTGTTCATTAACATTCTCCAACTTTGTATCATCAAAGACTTTAAGTGCCATTAGAGAGAACAGTGCATTGTAAACTTCACTGTTTGGTATTCCTAAAGTCATAAAGCCTTTTGAGTATACAGGTGAACGTAAAGTTAGATATCCTGTCTGGCACATTAAGACATTCTGATTGATAGATGTCAAAGAAGTTGGATTCTTAAAATCATTTACTTTAATGTTAATTGTTTTATCTTTATCAATATAATCCAACGCATTTAACTTATGGGTCTGCAGATAGTTTGCAAGAATTGATGGCAAACCACCATTGTCGTACCAGTACTCTCCAAAGTATACAAATTTATTAGATACCACACTTTGGAAAAATTTATTTACAGACCAGGTACTGAATACTTTCTTTTTGTAGAATTCATCGAAGCAGTAACCATCGTAGTTTTGAGCAAGTCTATCTAACAAAGATTCAATCTGAGTGTCGGTTACTTCATCTACTGAGCAGTTGTTCTCATAGGATGCAGCTGACTTTAAATAATCGATGTAGAACTTTTTAATCTCGTCTCGAGTAAAGCCTATCATCTGAGAATAGGCACTTGAGTTGGTGATATCGTTGATATCAGAACCTACTGAAAATATCGCTACATCTTTTAATCTGGTGACACCTGTAATTCCTAAGAACTTAATTGCCAACTTATCTTTGAGGTTGGCATAAAAGCTTGTGATTTTTTCCTGGAATTGCTTATATAGAGTCTCATTATTGATGTTGGCTGTCATCTGACAGTCATACTCATCAATTAAGATCACGATTTGACGGTTCTCCAATCTTAATTGTTCCAAAAGATGGTCTATGGAGTCTTCAGCTTCTTCCTTCTCTTTATAGGAGGTTACATGATTAAGTTCTGCAAATTCGGTTATTTTAGAATTAAGTTTATTATTAAATTTCTCTAATGAGTTTTTATCAAAATTTAAAAAATTCAGTCTTAATACAGGATAGGTAGGTTCTGTCCACTTGTCATAAATCCAGGTTCCTTTAAAGTAAGGCTCTACACCTGTTTCAAATAAAGTTGCTATGGTATCTAAGGTAAGAGATTTACCAAAACGGCGCGGACGGGAGATAAAAACTCTTTCCAGCTTTATCAGGTCTTTAATATATTTTGTTTTATCTACATAAATGTAATTATTTAGGTAAAACTTTATAAATGAGGCTGTTGAGCTGATATCTTTCATATGTATTGTTTCCAAACCTTCTTCTAAATTATATATTGAAAAGCTCCTGTTTCCCCTTTATTAGTGACATTTTCTACAAATATCAGTTATTTTTCTGTCAAATTTCTCAAAAGATCTAACAATTGTTTTATCGTTACTAGTCCACAGTGCTCAGCTATTCGATCTTTTGGCTTATATTTGAATCAGTCAATTGCTCTCGTATCTTTTGACAATAGAACTTATCAATTCAAAAACTTACCCGTAATACTCTCTTTTGAGTTTTTAATATCATCAACAGTACCTGTAGCTACGATCCTGCCTCCAGCAATACCGCCATAAGGCCCCATATCAATGATATAGTCAGCATTTCTTATCACATCAAGATCATGCTCAATTACTATGACTGTAGCACCACTCTCAATTAGAGTCTGGAAAACATCTAATAGTGTTGCTACATCCTGTGGATGTAAACCGATGGTAGGCTCATCAAAGACAAAGACAGAATCGTCCTGACTGTGACCTATTTCTGAGGCAAGTTTTAATCTTTGGGCTTCACCTCCTGATAAGCTTGGAGTTTGCTCTCCTAAGGTTAAATAACCTAAGCCTAGTGACTCTAGAATTTTTAGACGGGATGAAACTAGCTTTACATCTTTTAAAGCCTCAATAGCCTCTGTTACATCCATATCCATAAGCTCTGGTAATGAATACTCTTTACCATCTCTAGCTTTGTAATGAATTTCATGAGCTTCATTAGAGTAACGTGAGCCGTGGCACTTAGTGCAAGGAATTTCAACATCAGGTAAAAACTGCACATCAAGGGTGATTTCACCTGTACCATCACAGACTGGACAGCGCAGTTTACCTGTATTGTATGAAAAGTCGCCTGCCTTATAGCCTTTCTCTTTAGCTTCTTTGGATTTAGCAAAGAGCTTTCTTAACTCATCATGAACATTTGCATAAGTGGCTACAGTAGAGCGTACATTGATACCAATAGGTGTTGCATCAATGAGCTTTATCTGTGATATACCCTCACATTTAACCTCTTTTATATGCTCTGGCAGCTTGGTGTTATTGATAGAAGCTGTAAGTGCTGGGATTAAACTTTCTAACACCAAGGTAGTTTTACCAGATCCTGAAACACCGGTGACAACTGTTAATCTGCCTTTTGGTATCTTTACATCCATAGCTTTTACAGTATGAATTGGAGCTGTCTTTAAATAGATAGTCCCCTTTTCAAAGAGCTTAGCTATTAAATTACTGTGAGTTTCTTCTAAAGTAGAACTCTCATGAGATTCGTTTACTTTAGCATCTTTATCTTTGTTTTCACTGTCAGCGCTAATCACAGGTCTTCTGCGTGTTTTATAATCACCTTTTAAATAAGGACCTATTACTGATTTGTCGTTTTTCTCAATATCCAGAACACTGCCTTTTGCTAGAACATGCCCGCCTTTTGCTCCAGCTACAGGTCCCATTTCAATGATGCAGTCACTTTCTTTTAGAATTTGGGTATCATGATCGACTAAGAGTACGGAGTTACCATCAGAAATGAGATCATGCATTACATCATTAAGACCTTTAATGTTCTGAGGATGCAGTCCAATTGAAGGTTCATCCAGAACATATAACACTCCTGTAGTGCGGTTACGCACTGCACGAGCTAGTTGCATGCGCTGTCTTTCACCTGTAGATAAGGTTGAAGAAGCTCTATCCAAGGTAAGATAGCCTAATCCAAGATCAACTAATCTTCTGGCGACTTCTAAAAAGGACTGACAGATACTCTCTGCCATTTTGTGCATTTCTTGAGGTAATGAAGATGGGACATCCTTTACCCATAAAATGACATCATCTAAGGTCATCGAGCAGACCTCATCTAAACTCATGCCTTTAATTTTAGGAGCTCTGGCTCTGTCGTTTAATCTGGTACCATGACATTTTGGACAGATATCTTCACGTAAGAACTTTTCAACTCTCTTCATACCCTTTTCGTCTTTTACCTTAGATAAGGCATTTAAGACTGTGTATTTGGCATTAAAGTAGGTAAAATCCATCTCACCTGAGGCACCGTTAGTCTTATTCTGATAGACCATATGCTTTTTAATGGCAGGGCCATTAAAAACAATATCGCGCTCTTTTTGTGTAAGCTCTTTAAAAGGGACATCAGTTCTTACCCCAAGATCACGGGCGATATCCTTCATTAAAGACCACATCAGGGTCTGCCATGGCAGCACCGCACCTTCATCAATAGTTTTACTCTCATCAGGGACTAAGGTTGATTCATCTACAGTTCTTACAAAGCCTGTGCCTGAGCACTCAGGACATGCTCCCTGTGAATTAAAAGCAAGTTCTTCAGCTGATGGTGGATAGACTGCTTTATGACAATGTGGGCAAATGATTTCTTTTTCTGCTGCCACATTAAGTGTTGACTCTAAATAATGACCACAGTTCTCACAGCGATGAGAAGCAAGACGTGAGAACATTAAACGCAATGAATTTAAAAGCTCAGTTCCTGTACCAAAGGTACTGCGAATACCAGGAACACCTGGTCTCTGGTGCAAAGCAAGCGCTGCCGGCACATATAAAACCTCATCAACATCAGCTTTAGCAGCTGAGGTCATACGACGACGGGTATAGGTTGATAATGAGTCTAAATACCGACGGGAACCTTCAGCATAGATGACTCCTAAGGCTAATGACGATTTACCTGAGCCAGAGACACCGGCAATACCCACGATCTGATGTAATGGGACATCGATATCAATGTTTTTAAGATTATGAACCCTGGCGCCTTTGATGACGATATTTTCAGGTTGCCCTTTATCTAAATGGTTATCTTCAATCATGGTAAAAGTCTGTCATTATAAAAAGCTCGGTTATTTCTTTAGTAAAAGCATAGCCTTTAGACTCTATTCTTAAGTTTTATCCTGAGCGAACTTTACCTAGGATGTCTATGCTGTTTCTAAATAATGCAGTGACTGTTCCTTGTCACCACGTTATCTTTGAGTCTGGTAGCGCCATTTTAGCTTCGGCTAAGTAATGCCTTAGACCTTTTATGATGCCTTGAATTTTAAAGTAAATACCAGGTCTTTATATACCTAAAAGCGTCAACACCTTGCTAAAAATCGCCTCAAGATTAAAACTCTACAAAAGCTTATACGCTTTTAGAGCTTTAATTACAATATCCTCATCAAGCTTTTCCTGCTCTAAACGATTTAACTTTGTATCAGGACCAGATGTAGTAGCAAGTTCTGCATTAGAACCGTCGTTTTTTAGACCCTGTAAAAAGGCTAAGGTTTCTTTTTCAGCAGAAGTCAAAAACTCTACTTTTACCTCAGTACTCTTATCCTCATGGACAATACGCTCTGTATGAGAGGTTCTCTCTAATACAGCTTTATCCATGAGCAGAGAGGTAACAGAGTATTGCGAGTTTTCACGGAACTCACATAACATCTCAAAGCCCCATGAGTCTAAATCGTCCCAGTAAAAGATCTGCTTTTTATGTTTTAACCAGGATGCTTTTGACCAGGACAAGTTTCTGCCACAGCCAAAGATAACAGAGGTGTTCTTTAATTTTGGTAGCATCAGTCCTGATTGAACATTCTCTACTACGATAAGGTTGTCTCCTGGTGGTTCGATGTTCAAAAGCAGTGATGATGACACCATCATATATGGATATCTTTGAACTAAACTGTCATCTAAGACTCTTAGATGAGCAAAGCATCAGGCTTTGCTTCAACTTTTAGATAATCCTCTAGTGACTCGTCCTCTGTGCATAATGACAGGGTTCTTAAAATTGAAAGGATCACCTTGTCATGCTTTTCAATAAACTTAGTATCAATGTGCTCAATCGGTATGGTTCTTAGATAACAGTCTTTACCAATGCCTCGCTTTAATTGAGCCAGACAGATCATAAGATCACTAAACTCTTTATTTGAAATAACCTCAAGATTGAGTTCTCTGTACAGTGAGTAAAGAGCATTAAATTGTCATAATGCATGACATTAGATAAAGACTTACAGCGCTCTATAAAGGCTGTTACAGCATTTTTGTTTTTTGAAGAGATGAGCTTTACAAGATCACCAAAATCATGAACTACAAATTCAGATGGGATATTCTCACCCTGTACACCGTAGCGGTAATTTACTGTTACCCTTTCAATCATTCCCAGATAGGGAAAGTCATTCCAAGTACGCACAAAGTTCTCATAGTCAGCAATATCCTGCATGATGCTTTTGACTGTTGGTGTTTTCAGAGAAACTCTGATTGGGTACTCTCTTTGTCACTGTAATCTTAAAATGAGATGAGATATGTTATCTATCTCATTTTCTCTATCTTTTTGATAACTTCATTTGGTAACAGCACTGTTTTTAATCCTTCTACCTTACTTTTAAGCGCTTAAGTTTGTGTAGAGCTAAGTAACTAACTTAAGTTATTATGTTTAAGGCATCAGCATAAAATTAAGCAATACCCAAAGCTTAACTTAAGCTCACTATCTTTAATCCTCATTATCTTTAGTCTCAGGCTCTTCAACACTGATTCCTAAAGCTAAAAGCTCCTGATCTTTTTTATCCTTATAAAGAACAGAGTTTATAGAATCATGGTAAGAAACTCTCGCTAAAGGAACATCATACTCATCAATAATAAGAATTGGATACTTTTCGTACTCTTTATAAAGTACTGAGGTAATGTTGATAAAGAATCTTTTAAGCTATTCTGATTTTTAAGTTGATCCAAATAAGATTTATTTAATACCTTTGACAGCTCTTCCTTATCATATTCATCTAATTTGTTACTATTAAGTAGATAATTAATTGCTAGTTTACAAATAGTTGAGGCAAATCTTTCATAAGCTGTTTCAAAATTATCGCCATTAACATCTTTTAAAGAAACAAAATGACAGGGTACTGCCCATATATTTGTTACAAAATTCTTTGTCTTGAAAGCTCTTTGTATCTTTAAAAATCTGATTTTGAAATGAGGTATCTCCAGGATTATTGTCATCTATTTTTAAGAAAGCATTAAACGGGCTCATAAAAACAGACTTGCCAAAACGTCTTGGCCTTGTGAGCAACAATACTTTGCAGTCATAGTTAATCACTGTCTTTAAGAATTCTGTCTTATCGACTTAGTAGCGGCTATCTTCTCTTAATTCGGCATAACCATTGTAACCCGTTGATAATTGTAAAAATTGATTGTTACTCATTCTTATATATCCTGTTTAACTTTTGACAATTCAATCTTTAAAATTGCTGAAGGTAAATGAATAAATTTAGATCTTGAAGTTAGCTACTTTAAATTTGTGCTTATTTAAAAGCGTATGGTGAGGACAGATACTGTGAAAAATAATGCAGAGAACAGTGGTCTCTGCATTATTTGATTAGAGATTTTAAAGATGCTTACTCTTAGATAAGGCCTTGTGTCTCATCAAAGCCATAATACAGATTTAGAACCTGTACTGCCTGAGCTGATGCACCCTTTAACAGATTATCAATGCATGAGCAAATAACAATGTAGTTATCTTTCATAGCATAGCCGATATCGCAGAAAGGTAAGTACTGAACATCCTGTAACTTAGGCATACCCTTCTTTACTCTTACTAATGGCTTGTTGTCATAGTATGAATAAGCTTTAGCTACCTGCTCAGGAGTTACACCATCTTTTAACTTTGCATTGATGGTTGCATGAATACCACGCTTAAAGTCACCTAAATGAGGTGTAAAGATAACCTCTGTACCTAAGTGCTCAGCAATCTCAGGCTGATGACGGTGTGTAAATACACCATAAGCATTTAAGCTTACCTCACAGAATGAGTTAGTAAGCTTTGCCTTACGTCCAGCACCTGATACACCTGACACAGCGTTAATTGAAGGACGGTAATTTAAGTCTAATAACCCGTTCTCAATTAAAGGCTTTAAAGCTAACTGTGAAGCTGTAGGATAGCATCCTGGCAGTGAGATCATCTTGGTATTCTGAAGAGCTTTTACATCAACATACTCAGCTAAAGCGTAAACAGCTTTCTTTAAAAGATCTTTGTGCTCATGAGCAAAGCCATAGGCCTTTTCAAAGACATCAGTATTTGAAATTCTAAAAGCACCTGACAGATCAAATACAGCAACACCTGCATCTACCAAGGCAGGAGCAATATCATGACTTACTTTATGATCAGTTGCTAAAAATACAGCATCAGCAATATCAATTATGTCTTTTGCACCGGTTAATGGCTGTAGAACCTTATCACATAAACCATTTAACTCGCCGTAAAGTTCTGAAATCTTTTTACCTTTATCCAGTGAATTCTCTGATACAAACAGACCTGTAAGTTCTAACTTCTCATGTCTTGAAATAATTCTGCAAAGCTGTGCTCCAGCATAACCACTAGCGCCTACAACAGCTACCTTTACCATGTTTATCTCCGTTATTTATAAGAGCCTAAATTGAATTTTTACAACTATGTAAACTAGTTTACATTATGTAGAAAAAATGTAAGCAATTCTTGTAAAACCAATGGATTTGCACCATTTTTCACCAGGTAGAGAATAAAGATAGAAAATGAATTTGATTGAGACAATCTATTCCATAAAGAGCGCTGCGTACACTTTATGGAATGATTTTTTTAATGAGGTGTTATAAAGACTAGTCTATGCAAAGCTAATAGTGAGAAGCAAATAAAGCTCTGCACTCAGGTGGCATAACTCTCTTCTTTTTAACTTGAGGTTTACCTTTTTTAGCTGGCTTTTGTGCATATTTCTGTGGATAGAGCCATGAGTCTAATTCCTGACCACAGCCATCTCCCTGTGGAGCTTTAGCCTGATTTACACACAAAGGACTGTCTAATGGGCAGGCAAGTCTTACATGCATATGACCACGGTGACCAAACCATGGACGCAATTTTTGCAGCCAGCTCTTATCGTGACCTTCATAGACCTGACATAATGCTTTTTTAATACCAGGTGCTACAAAAATCCTTTCTACACGACTGTCTGAAGCTGCTAAATAAATTAAAGCTACACGTCTTTTATCAAAGTTCTTAGTTACCCTGTTATGAGTATCCACAAGATATACATCCTGAGGATGGGAGAGCTCAAAGAAAGATTTCTTTGGAGTTGCAAAGTCAAAAGAAATATCTACATCAAGACCTGACTGATGTGAACCATGACTTGAGCCACCTCCAAAAGAGCCTCCCTGACGTTTTGACAGATCACCTATCAAAAGATCAGGTAAATTGTAGTGTTTGGCTTTTAATACTAACTTCTGGATGTAATCAATAAGCTCCGGATGGCCATAGTTTCTGCCCCGTCCCCAGATCTGAACCTGATAATTGTTGCCGTTATTAAGAGGAACAGCACCTTTAATACAGCCGTTTGCATATTCACCGATTACCTCTGCAGCTGTAGCTGTTCCTACAAATGCATTGGCGCTAAATAATAAAGCTGCCGTAAGTGCAGCAGCTTTTAAAGATTTTAAGATCATTTTCACTATATCTTCTACGCAGAGATCTTTACGAACCTAACTACATAGCTAATTACTCAAAACTGAACAGTCTTCTAAAGAATCCTACCTTGGCAGCAGAGATAATTTCTACTTCAATAGATATTCCCTGGAAACAAAACTGGAATGGAGGAATTTCAATATTGTCATCCTGCATTGCAGCAAATATTCTTTTGAGCTCATTATACAGTTTTACAAGATATTCATAAGCACATCTTTCAAGAATTTGGTGCAAACTGTTTCTTACATCTACTAGCTCAGTTGCATCATTGGCTCTTACTGTTCTTACAATCTCAGCAATGTTGCAACCTGTAATAAACTGTATCCACAGTTTTAAAGATGGGGTAAGCCAAATATCTGAGAAGACGTTACGAGCATCGTCATAAAGTCTGTTTAAGTTCCTTGATACAAGATCTTTGGCAGCAGCTCTTTCTTTGCCTCTGCCCTTTACCTCATAGCGTCTGTAAATGGTACGTCCTGAGGCATCACGGATCTCTTTATAGCAGTTTTTAAGCTTGGTGTCTGGAGCATTATCTGTAAAGTACAACTTTTGCACATCACTTCTACGCTCAGCATACTGCTTTTGTAAGGTATCAAAATCAAAATGCTCGAAGCGAACTGCACCGTTAGAATCAAAAGACTGCTTGATTAAAGATGCTAACAGCTTTTCCTTTTGATCTCCTGATAAGAACACATCAAGATTTTCGATTATGAAGTTTGAAAAGTTCTCTAACTGAGCACTCTTTAAACGACGAACATCCCCCCTGTCTAAGGCAATCTGACGTGCTACTTCTAATCTGTGATTGTAAATTGAGTAATAGATTAGAACCCAAACCTGCATCTTGAAGTTTAAAACGTTTTTAAAGATGAACTCTGCCATCTCATTGCGACCTTCAAGATCTTCAGTTCCTCGGTTCTTTTGACGATGATATACCCAGTCACAGGCATACATACTCATCTCAAACCAGTCGATTCTGTCAGCTAGGGTGCCACTGAAGAACTCTTTAATCTCATCATCAGTTAAATCTTTAAATGAGTTTACATCGCGCTCAAACCACTTATCTTTGGTTTTAGGTAAAGGCCAGATAAAATTAAACTGCATACCACCAGCGCCCATAGAACGCTTGGACTTAGGGTGTTTTGCCATTTCTTCTAGCAGGAACCATAAAGCAGCCATCTGATGCAGGCGCTTTAAAAGAGGAGTGTAATTGGTATTCTCTTTGTCATCTGGCAACATACCAATAAAATCACACATTTTTGAAAGCGATGTACACAAAAGAGCCTTTTCATTGTCTGCAAAAAGATCATTCCATAGCTGTACAATTGAGACTACAGCAGAACTGTTTGATAGCAGAGAGTAGAAAGGTTCAACTGTTGCATCAAAGCAGACTACTGATCTACCTTTTAAGTAGTCAGCTTCAATCATATCCTCGATAGTAGGAAGATCACGATTATTCTCAATGAAATCTCGTGAGATCTTCATATCGACTGATGCATTAGACCAGCGAACTCGATTAGGAGTGGTTGCTGGTTTTAAAAATGAATGAACATAAACCTCTGGTCTGTCATTTTTATTGCTAGACCAGCGGAGAACGCCATATTCAAGACACAGCCCCATCTCACCTTCATTTGGAGTATATGCATCCACAAAAAAGATTGCAGGGCTTTTAGATCTTTGAGCCATATTACTTTCTAATTAGAAACTTTGAGCCGGTGCACTTGGAGCTAACAAATCAGTGTCATCTTCAAGTACAGCGCCACCATTATCAACATCAGACTGAACTTCATTAGCCATTGATGATGAGCTTCTGGTAGTTGTAGCCGGTGTTACAGTTAATGATTGTGCATTTGATGAATTATCTGATACTACAGGAGTACTATCTGATGAGTTTGGAGTACCTGAGGCATCCATATAGTCAAAGATTGGGTGGATCTTCTTGATACCGCCAACTTTTCTTGTCTGGTTGATTGCTCTTTGACCTTCATCACGAGTAATGTATCCTAACAGATATACTACGCTATCTTCGGTATAAACCTTAAATCTGCCAGAGCTAATCTTTGAACCAAATAACAGTGCACTCTTAACCTTTGAGGTAATAAATGCATCATGTGCAATTACACTTGCCTTAATAGGATCTTTATTGGATACACAGTTGAAAATTCTCTTTACGTTAGGAACTTTCTTGATATAGCCTAAAGCCCAGTTCATGTATTCTGTATCTCGAGTCTGACCTACTAACAGCACATTACCGTTTACTGATACACAGTCAACTCTAAAGACTTTAGAATCAGATCTCATACGATCATTCTTTAGAATTCTGGCTACCTGGTTTTCAATCTTCTGATCATCTACCTGAACATCAACTGTACGGCTATCTGAACCAATAAAAGCCCCCGCACCAGCTGCGGTTGCACCAACTAAAGCAGTAACGCAACCATTACAAATCAACATTGATGAAGCTGATACAGCTAAAACTAGAGTTAATTTCTTAAAATCTGATACAAAAGACATCCTTTGTTCTCCACTCTCAACAAAATAAATAATGTCGATGCTTTCATAGTTATTTTTATTATATAAGCTGATTATTGTAACAAAAAAACATCGTGTGTTCAGAGTGTTAAACAATAAAGTGAGATGCTCATTTAAAAAATATGAAGTAGACCTTATAAAGCAAAAGCTATAAACAAGATTGACGAATGAAGTTTAATTCTGATATTTGATTGAAGATATGTTCTATCTAGAGGATTAAAGGCTAGGAAATCCAAAGAAAACAAGAAGAACAAAAAGTTAATTACTCTGAAAAGAAAAATCCCCTGAATACAAAAACCATTCAGGGGACAACAATCAAACAAACATAAGGAGTACGTGAACTATATCACATTTTTTCATTTGTGATCACTTTCTCAAAAAATATTTTTTAAGAATTTTTATGAATTCTTATAAATCAACAAGTTAATAAAAATT
>ERZ1035027.302-NODE-302-length-30343-cov-15.027371_pt1 | contig 30343 bp, 49 predicted proteins | sample MGYA00520604_ERZ1035027 | MGnify/ENA primary metagenome ERZ1035027 (study PRJEB33766, sample SAMN09781743) | gut metagenome | biome: gut microbiome | host: Homo sapiens | place: Madagascar | study: EMG produced TPA metagenomics assembly of the PRJNA485056 data...
AGAATGCGGAGTGTTTCATGGGGGTATCCCAAAACCTATTACTATGTAGTTGCCTTAATGATTTTTTTCTAAAAATGCAAACAAAAAAAGCCAAAACTAAAAAACAGACAGCGTCCGAGTCCGACTTTATGTATCTCGGAATTTCGGACGAAGCAAAAACTATCTTTGACGCAATCGCCGCGAGCTACCCTGACGATATCAGGGTTGCGCTTGATTTTGCGACGCTCGCAATATTCGCCGACAGCGTCGTTAAGCTCGAACACATCAACCGCAAATTCGGAGAGAAAGACCTTTGGTACAAGACGCCGAAAGGCACATATACCGCCCACCCTGTCCGCGACGAAAAAAGCATGTTGCAAAAGCAAATCCACTATTGCTCGGCGCGGCTCGGCTTGACGCCCGACGCCCGCAATAAAATCAAACTCGACCTTGCGCAAATCGGCAAAAGCGAGACAACGACGGGACGCAAGCCTAACAAGCTCGACGTACAAAAGCGCAAATCCGACGAAATCGCCGAAGAGTTTTGCTAATGACCATACCCCGCACAGACGCAGCCGCAGTCAAGGCAACACCCGCTTATAAGTGGGCGTTTGACGTCGCGACGGGCAAAGACATACAATGCGAGTACGTCAAACTCGCGGCGGATAGATTTTTGCGCGACCTCAAACGCAAGGATATTTATTTTGATGTGAACGAGTACGAGCGTATCAACCGCTATTACTCAATGTTTTTGCATACAAAAGGGCTTTTGCGCGGCGAGCGGTTTGTACTGCGCCCCGACCAGCAGTTTGTCGTTGGTCAACTAATCGCGTGGAGGCACGCAGAGACAGGCGAACGCCGATTCACCGACGCATATAAAGAGGTAGCCAGAAAAAATGGGAAATCATGGGAAGCTGGCGGACTCGCGGGCTACCACCTCACAAGCGCGGGCGAATCGGAGGCGGAAGTGTATACGCTTGCAACGTCTGAAAAACAGGCGGGAGAATCGTGGAAAGCATTTCGCTCTATGTCAAGGACGTGCCCGAAGTACGCTAAAACGCTTGAATACCGCACGGGCGAAATTCGCCACCCAAAGAGCGGGGGAATCTTTCAGCCGCTACCGAGCACGGGCGAAAACCTCGACGGCAAAAATCCGAGCTTTATAATCACGGACGAGTACCACCTTTTTCGGCAAGTGCATGACGAAAGCCGCGCATCACTGCGTGGCGGCGGCGGCGCAAGAAAAAACATAATCGAATATAAAATTACGACGGGCGGCTCAAATACGTTTGGGAGCTGCTACGAAGAGCGGCAACGGGCAATCAACGTATTGCGCGGTACGATAGACCTCGATATGTACTTGCCCATAGTCTTTACACTCGACAAAGGCGACGACTGGACGGAGGAGCGAAACTGGCACAAAGCAAATCCCGCGCTTGGTATATCAAAGAGTCTGAAATTCATGCGCAATGCATTCGCGCTTACACAACAGTCGGCGCGGGCGATTTCGGAATTTAAAACAAAACAGCTCGACCTTTGGACAAACGAGGTTTCGGCGTGGCTCAGTGTTGACGATTGGCGGGCGCTCGAAAAAAAACTGCCCGAAGAAACGCTCGCGGGCAAGCGGTGCATAGTCGGTATGGACTTGGGCGAAACAAACGACCTCACCGCCTTTGCAATCCTCTTCCCTCCGCAGGACGGATTGGACAAGTGGTACTTGCGCATGCGCTTTTTTGTGCCGCAAATCGGCGCAATCGTCCGCGAGTCAAATAAAGTGCCGTATTTCAGCTGGGCGACACAAGGCTTTATGACGTTCAGCGGCGAAAAGCGCGTCGAAATGCGACAGATAGCCGCCGATATGCTTAAAGACTTGGCTAAATACGACGTGCAGTTTTTTGCATACGACGCGTGGAAATCAAACGTCATCGTTGAGGCGTTTAAGGGCGCGGGCATCGACTGCCGCCCGATAAAACAGTACTATCAACAGCTGTCGCCCGCAAGCTGCCTGTTTGCGGAGCTTATCGATAGGCAGGACATCTTGCACGACGGCAACCCTTGCATGGCTTTTTGCGTCGGCAATGTAGTTGTGGACTCCGACCCCAACGGCAACATCAAGCCGAATAAAAAACGCTCGTCCGAAAAAATCGACGGCGTCGCCGCGACGATAGACGCGCTCGCAGGCTATATCATGGAAACACAAAAGGAGTCCGAAAAAATCATCGAGGATTGCCCCGTACATTTATTTTAAAAGCAAAAAAAACAACGGACATCGAAATGAACGCAGAAAACAACGAAAAATACTTGACCATAAAAGAGCTGTCCTACGAACTCGACAAGCTCGGACTTCCGCATTCGCGGCAGTTTATAAATAAGATTCGCGCCCGCGCAAACTTCATTGCAAATCGCGGCAGGCTGTCGGAAGTGCTAAAAGTGTTAAAATGTGTTAATCCGCGCGAATCCGTGTCAAACGCGGTTAATAAATAAAATAGAGCCTGCCGAAATATTCGCCGTTAATAAGCCCTGACATGGGGCTTATTTCGTTTTTTAGAGACCGACGCTTGGAGAGAGCCGCCCGCGAAGAACGCGCGGCGGGAGTAGCCCTGACGCTCTCGCAAATGGCGCTCGGAGCCCGCACCATCGGCGGAATGTCCGTGTCGCCCCTGTCAATGCTCGGCGTCGCCGCAATATTTGCGGCAATCCGCATACGCGGCGAAAGCTTGGCAAACATGCCCCTGCGCATTACGCGCAAGGTCGGGCGCGAAAAAAAGGCCTCGCCGCTCGAAGACCTGCGCCGACTGTTGCAAGACTCGCCCGACGGGCAAATCACCGCAACGCAGTTTTTGCAAACGCTCGAATCAAACTCATGTTTGACGGGCTGCTCGTACGCTTACATCGAGCGCAACATTTACGGCGAACCGCTCCGAATTTTGCCGCTGCCGAGCTACGAAGTAAGCTACTGGACGCGCGACTGGAACGAGCCCACACAATACCTCGAATACAACGTGCGCGGGCAACGCGTGCCGTCCTCCGACCTCATTATTATACCGTTCGGGCAAGTATACCCGTACTGGCAGACGCTGCGCCCGTCGGATATTTTGAGCAAGCCGATAGCGCTTGCGCAGGCGTTGGATTACGAAGCTTACAACCTGTTTAAAAACGGTTGCAACACGTCTGGCGTATTGCAGACAGACGGCAAACTTTCCGAAACCGCGCTCGCCCGCGTCAAGGAGTACCTGACGGAGTTTTCGACGGGCGGCAAACGCGCGGGCGGGCTTATGGTACTCGAAGAGGGCTTAAAGTATGCGGCCGCGCGAATGACAAACAAAGACGCGGAGTTTGTCGAGCTCAAAAAGCAGGCAATCCGCGATGCGTCCGCAGTCTGGGGCGTGCCGAGTTTTCAGCTCGGCGACGGCGAGAAAGCCAACTACTCGTCGCAGGAGGAACAGAACAGATACTTCCTTTATACGACGATGATGAGCCGCGCAAAGCTCATCGCAAACGAGCTTAATAACAAGCTGCTCACGCCCGCAAACCGCGCCGCTGGCGATTATATCGACTTCGACCTGCGCGGAATCCTCGGCGGCTCGATGAAAGACCGCGCCGAATATTACACAAAATTATTTAACATGGGCGCAATAACCATTGATACCATAGATGAAATGGAAGACCTACCCATCGTCGGCGGAGAAATGGGACAAATGCGCTTTGTGCAACTTAACATGCAGACGCTTGAACAGTTTGCAAAGGCGGCGTCCGCGCCCGCAACCGAAACGGAGGAAAAATGAAAAACGATAAAATCGAACAGCGCACGCTTGCCGCAAAAATGGAGGTGCGCGAAAACGCTGAAAAGCAAGCTGAAATCTTCGGCAAGGCAATACCGTTCGACTCTCCGAGTTTGCCTATTTGCGGCGATTTTACCGAGTTTATCGCGCCCGACGCGTTCGACGAATCGCTCGAATCAAACGCCGAAATCATGCTCCTCTACGCGCACGATTGGAGTGCACCGCTCGCCCGCAGAAGCGCGGGCAGACTCACGCTTGAAAAGCGCGAAGACGGCATTTATTTCAGCGCGACTCCGCCTGACACAACGCGCACGCAAGACCTTTTGAAAGATATCGAGGCGGGCAACGTCAAGGGCAATTCGTTCGGCTTTACCGTTGAAAAGGACGAGTGGGAGACCGACGAAAGCGGGCGCACAGTCCGCCGCATTTTGCGCGGAACGCTGTTCGAGATTTCGGCGGTAGTAGACCCCGCGTATCCCGACACAACGCTTGCCAAGCGTTCGCTCGACGCCTCAAACGCCGCGCGGAACGCCGCAAAAATGAATTTGCGCAAGGCGAAGTTATGGCTCTTGCAAGCAAAATCGAAAATCAAAAACAAGTAAAAAAAGGATAAATTATGACACTCGAAGAGGAAAGAAAGGAATGCCTTGACCGCGCCGCCGCGCTTATGAAAAAAGTGGAGGACGAGGGCAGGGCGATGACCGAAGATGAACAGAAACAGTATGACGCCGACATTGCCCGCGCCGAAGAAATCGACAAGGAACTCGAAGCCCAGGCGGAACGCGCGAAGAAGCTTGCCGCCATACAGCAGAGAGCGCAAGCAGTCCGCTCGGCGGTTGTAAACCCGCTCGTCAATCGCGGCACGTTCGACGGCGGGCAGAATGCAAAAGACATCGGCAAATTCTCGCTCGGAAAAGCCCTGCGCTCGCTTGTAAATCGCGGTGCGATTGACGGCGTTGAAAAGGAGGTCTTCGACGAGGGTGCGGCAGAAGCACGCAACAGCCAAGTCGGATTCGACCCCCGCGCATTGGTAATCCCCGCGTCCGCGCTCCGCGCACTCTCTCACCGCGCCACAAGTGTTGCGGGCACAAACGGTACGACCGTACCCGTTGATGTGTACCCGTCGATTTTTGAAATGTTCAGAAATCGCCAAGTGCTCACAAAGCTCGGCGCTACCGTGTTGGAAGGACTATCGGGCAATATCAAAATCAACACGCAGACAGCGGCGGGCACAAACACTGTCGGCGTCATCGCCGAAACTGCAAAGGCTACGGAGCTTGACCCGACGCTCAACGCAATCACCCTGTCGCCCCACCGCATCGCGGCGTATACGCAGTTAAGTAATCAGCTCATCATGCAGTCCACGCCGTCGGTCGAATCGTTCGCGATGAACAACCTTGTAAAGTCGATTATGACGGCGTTTCAAGGCTTGGTTTTTGCGGGCGACGCAAGCGCGGCAATCAAGGGCATTCCCAACACAACGGGCGTAAACGTATCGAATGTCGCAACCGCAAATGCTCCGACGTGGGGAGAAATTCTCGCGCTCATCGCGCCCCTTGCTGGCTTGGATTTCGACATTCAGCGTTCGGGCTTCGCGCTCAACGCAACCGTCATGACCACTCTTATGAGCACGCTCAAATCCGCAAACAACTTTGAGTTCATCATGTCCGAATTCTTCAACGCGGACGGGCTCAAATCCCTTGCTGGGCTTAAAGCGGCAATCACAAACAGCGTCGGCTCAAACATCATCTTCGGCGACTGGGAATCGCTGTTTATCGGCATGTGGGGCGGCGTCGGACTCGTCTATGACCCCTACACGCAGGCGAAAAACGGCTCCGTTGAAATCACCGCCGAAATCTTCGCCGACGCGCAGTTGGGCAACCCCGCGCTGTTCAGCGTGCTTTCCGTGGCAAAGGCGGGATAATCGCTTTTGGTTGTTTGGTTTATATGGCTCCGCGCGTTTGTCCGCGCGCGGGGCTTTTCCCCGAAAACAAAAAATGTTAGAAAAAATGAAAATCAAGATTGTAAAGCGCACGAATATCAACGGCAGAGTCGTAAACGTCGGCGACGAATGCGACGCAAGTTTTATAAGTCCCGCCGACCTGCGCACGCTTTTAAATTGCGGTTGCGCCCAAATTGTAAAGGAGACCGCGACCGCCGAAACGGCCGACGCGACGCCCGCGACGGAAACCGCAGACCACGCCCCCAAAGCCAAGCGAAAGGGCAGGTAGTCAATGCGCTTCGACGGGCTGACAGTCAAGGAGAGCGGGGCGCAGACGGTGCTTACGCTCGCCGAAACAAAGTTGCAGTTGCGCGTGCTCGACCAGTTCGACGACGCAAACATTTCGGCGTGCATGGAGTCCGCCGTCGCGTACGTTGAAAATTTCATCTGGCAGAGCCTCCGCCCGCAAACGCTCGTCGCAAGCTACACGCCTGACGGTACGGGATTCGCGGAGTTGTTCCGCGCCGCGTTCGATGAGCTGCTCTCCGTCAAATACTACGACTCTGACGGCGCACTGCAAACCCTAGATTTAAACGGCGTATCCGTTGACGATTCGCTCTTCGTCCCACGCGTGTATTTCGCCGAGCCGAAGACCGACCCTGCGCGTTTCGGCGCGGTGAAAATCACCTATAAAACACGCGCCCCGCAACCAGTTTCCTCGCAAATCAAACAGGCGGCGCTCGTAGCCACGGCGCAGTTTTACGACGAGCGCGATAACCCAGATTTAACCGCAGTGGACAACCTGCTGCGCCCGATTGCAACCCGATATTTGCTTTAATCATGGAAAAACAGTTCCCCTTAGTTTTAAACATAAAAAAACCTATCGACCCGCAGAATCGCATTAGATTCTTTCGCGGAGACAATGTTCAGTTCGTCTTTTCGTACACCGACGGCGAGGGAAACGTGCCGTCGATAATATCGGAGGCCGTCAAGTTGCGCGTTTATGCAAAAAAAATTTATGCCGACGGCGTAAAAAAGGAGGAGCTGCCCGTTTTTTCGGGCGAATTTGACGACAAGGAAGTGGCGTCGTTTAGCAGTCTGCAAACGGCGGGAGACGCGGGCAACTACCTTATGGCGGTCATTCTGCTTGACGCGTCCGGCAACATAATTACGGCGCAGGGAGTATACCTCGATTTACTCGAAAACGGCTACGCGGGCATCTACCAGCCGTCGCCCGATTTTCGCGACCAAGTGCTCGACGCGCTCGCGCAAGCGCAACAGGCGGCGGAAAACGCGGCTGCGTCCGCAACGTCCGCGCAGGACAGCGCAACGGCGGCGGAAACGTCGGCAAATAATGCGCAAAGCTCGGCAAACGCGGCGGAAAGCTCCGCGCAGTCCGCCGAGGCGTCGGCGGGACTTGCCGCGCAAAACGCAAGCGACGCGGAGGACGCAAAAGACGCGGCAGTCGCCGCAAAAAACACGGCAACCACACAGGCGGGGCTTGCGTCCGACTCTGCCGACAACGCGGCTCTTGCCGCGCAACAGGCGCAACAGGCAGCGGCGCAGGCGGTCGAAATCACAGACCCAGAGGGCTGGCGAACCGATACCCGCGCGATGATTGCGCGTCTTGCGCTCGCAAAGTCCGACAGCGGCACATTGTACTTTTCGGGCGGCTCGGCTACGGCGACTCCCAACCTTGCGTTCGATACGCTTTCCGTGCTCTTCAAAACCGACTTCGACTTCTCCGTTCCGCAGACCGACCCCGTTTTCTTCCCGTTCTATGTAGGCAAGACAACGCTCGGCAAATTTATTCACGTCCAGTACGGCAACAACAACACGCTTCGCGCCTTGATAAACGGTGTAATCGTGGGGCTTTTCAACCGCGCCGACATCGCCGCTCTCGTCGGCGACGGACTCAATGCCCTTGCGTTTGTCTTTAAAAAACTCTCCGACGGAAACATTCAGACTTCGCTTTTCGTCAACGGTGTCGGGGTTCAAAACCGCGCGACCGCAACGGCGGAGTATCCGACTCTCGACAGCTTTCTTTCGATAAACCGTTGGGGCACTGCGAGCGTCTACGCGGGAACGGTTCGCTATTCCGACTTCTGCATTTTAAACTTCGATGTTTCCGCTTCCGACGCTCCGTATTCCCTTGCCGACTACCAAGCGGGCAAAAGGCTTCCGCCGAGTTTGACGGGCGTGCAGCTCGCGCTCGGAAACTACACAATCGCCCGCAATACGACCACGAAACTTATCAAGGACGCGTCGGGCAACGGCAATGACGCAACCGTGAGCGGCGATGTTGCGGGCGACATGGACGCGGGAATCGCCGCGTTTGTGGACGAGCTTAAAACCCAAATTTCACAGACAACTACAAATAGTTAATGATATGGCAAAGGAAATCGTAATAAAAACAAAAGAGGGCTTGCAGCACGTATTCGCGCTCAAAGAAATTGTTTTAAAAGGCGAGCTTGTCGCCGTCTATCCGTCGGGTGCGAAAGCGAGTTTGTGCCCGACGCAGTACGCCTACGGCGAAAGCTATATCGACAATCTCCCAGATGCGCTGATTGTCGGTGCGGCGGCGGCGTTGATACCGGCCGAATCGGACGAATCGCCGGAGGAAAACACTCAAACGGACGCGGGCGCAACGTCTGCGGAGCAGGGAGGGTCTGAATAATGTACTCCAAGAAGCAACTGCTCCAAATTTTGGAAACGATTAAAAACGCAAAGCTCAACGCCCCGAATGCGTTTGTTTCCGCGCCGCTTGCTGATTTGCAAAAAATTTGCAACGGCATAGGCGCGGACTGGCAGTCGGAGGCGAGCCGCCGAAAGCTCACGCGCATGATGTCGTATGCCGAAGCGTCCGCCGCAATCCACGACTGGCATTACTACATGTCGAACGGCTCCGAATCTTGGCGGGCGGCGGTTGACGAGGAGTTTCTGCTGAACGCACTTCGCGAAATTCGCTTCAAATTTAAATGGTACAACCCGCGCCGCTGGCTTGCCGAACGCGCCGTGTTGGTCGGGTATTGTGTGCTTCAACGCGTCGGCCGCGCCGCGTGGGCTATCGCTCACTGTGAACGCTGTAAAAAATCAAGAAAGGCATAAAAAATGAAAAAATATGTATTGGCAATTTCGGCTGTGTGCATGCTTTCGGCGTGCGGCAGCGTGTCCGAAACAAAAACGACGGAGTACGACGCCAACGGAAATATCGTGCGCGTCGTCGAAACAAAGTCAGACGCGTCCGATTTTTCGGCGTTTATGGCGTCGTCCGACGGCGCGGCAACTACGCTCTCGGCTGACGTGTCCAAATTTAATTTGGGTTGGAGCGGCTACGGGCTTAACTGGCTGTCCGTGTCGGGCGTTAGGGTAAAAGCTCCCGTCAAGCAAAACGGTTCGGATTCTGCGACTGCGCTTGCACAAACCGCCGTCGTAGTCAAGGCGACAAAGACGAGCGTACAGACCGATTCGCTGGGCGTAAATGCCGACGCAAAACCCGCAACCGAATAGGCGCGACATGGACGGAGAACCGAAATTTAAGTTTGATTTGCAAGGGCTAATCCGCACGGCGATAACGCTTGTCGCGGTCATTGGCGGTTATTATCAAGTAATATCGACTATCCACGACAAGGTTGCCGAAAACCGTCGTGAAATTTCGGTTTTGCGCACCGACATCGAGCAGCACAAACGCTCTATAAAGGTCTATACAATGGAGGAGCTTACCGACCGTTTTGTGCTTCGCCGCGAGTGGGAGAGCAACCATAAACTGCTCCGCGATGAAATGCGCTACATTCGCGACAAAATGGACGCAATCTATAACTTGGTTTCGGCGAAAGGGGGCGCGAAATGAAGCCCTACACAAATAGCTCCGCGCTGTCGCAAATTGCCCGTGTGGAGCGCAAAACTGGCGCGGCTGATGCGTACGGCAACCCCGAATGGGAAACGTTTTTCGAAGCTTATGCAAAGGTCGCCGACCGCGCGGGAGGCGAAAGCCTCATCACCTCGCAAAACAAGCGTGTAAGCACCGCCAAAACCACGTTTACATTCCGCGCAACAATGCAATCCGCCGCCATTGTGCCGACTATGCGCATAATCTGGCGCGGCTTTATTCACGAGATTTTGACGCCCGTAATATTCAGCGACGACCGCAATTTTGTGAACGTCGAAGCGATAAGGAGGTATTGATTATGCCAAGCATGCCGCCCCCAACATCTATAATTAAACATACGTTTAAAATTAAAAATGGTGTGCAATCATCTGTTGCCACAGAAATGGCTAAGTCGATAACTCAATTTGTCCGAGAGATTGTCAACGACGCAAAGGCAAACATCGAGGCAAATGGCAATATACGTACTGGTCTATTAAAAAAAGCGATTGCTGGCGATGTTGACATAAAAAAAAGCGAAATGCACATGGAGGGAGACACTTTAAAGCTCGGCCTCAACATCTACGCAAACGTCGGCATAGACAGAAACATTGAGGGTACATACAGGGGTAAGCCAGTTAAGCCGTACAAATACGCGCACCTCGTCGAATTTGGGCACAAGGCGGGCGATAATCCGAAAAAATCAAAGGCAAAAGAAAAGCCCTTTATGCGCCCCGCAATCGCAAAGGTGGGTTCGGGCACGGAGTTTGTTCGGCGGCTCGAAGCGGCATTTTTAAAGGGCGTCGAAGCGGCTAAAACTACGGAGGCGAAAAAATGACAAATCTGCTTGCATTTATCGCGTCAACACTCGCAAACAACGCGGCAGTCCGCGCGGCGGTAGGCGATAGGCTCTATGCTTTTACAACCGAGCAGGGAGACCACACATACCCGCTCATTTGGTGGCAGATTATCACGACGCAGGCAATGTCGTTAGAGCTTTGCGGCGTCGGTCAGGCGTGGCAGAGCGAGGTGCAGGTAGATGTTTTCGCGCGGAGTGTTGACGCCGCCGCAAGCCTTGCCGAAACCGTCCGCGACGCGTTCAATGCCGCGCAAAAAACCGAGGGAATTTTATCGAGCTACTCAAACCAAATCGTCCCTTCCTACGCCGACGAGGACGAAACAATCCACTACGCCGTGCGCGTGGTGGTAAATCACATTTAATTTTTTCAATCATAAAAAAAGGAGAAAAAATGGCAGACACAGAAACAAAGGGGCTCATAAAAGGGCTGATTTGGAACGACGCGAAAGTGCTGATAAAATCGGCAACCGCCGCGGACAGCACTGAAAATTGGACGTGGATAAAGGGCGTCGCAGAATTTGCGCCGCCGTCGCAGGCTGACAACACGGTGGAACTACCGTACATCAACCAAGACGACCGCATAACGGCGAAAGTCAAGGGCACACGTGCGGGCGGCGATATAAGCGGCACAATCAACGCGAGGTTTGACGGAGGAGCCGCCGAAAGCGACGCCTCTCTCAAAGGCTTGCAGGCGGCAATCGACGCCTACAACGACCCGACGGGCGAATACTCGATTAAATGGCTGTGGGAGGATTTGGGCGTTTATGCGCTCGTCGAACGCGCCATTATTACGGACTGCTCCGTGCAGGGAGGTTCGCTCGATACCGTCGTGTCGTACGCGCTCGCGGCGACATGCAACAGCAAAGTCAAATACTTTGAGGTGGGAGTGTAAACATGGCAAAGCCTACATTCGACCGCAAGCCGATTGCGCTGAAATTCGACAACTTCGCCATTTTTAAAATGGCATCGGCGGGGCTGTCGTACGGCGATTTTCTGCTCGGCAAAGACGCCGACGCCGACAAATTCTGCGCGGCGTGGGCTGGCGTGCTGGGCGTCGAGTACAACGGCGACGCGCGGGCGTTTTTAGCCCGTTTCGGCGGCTTGCAGGAGCTTAACGCCCTTGTGCTCGACGCGCTCGAAAAATCGGGCATTATCGAGCCCGAAAAAAACGCAAAAAAAAACAAGAGCCGATAGCGGCTCTTTTGACGTGGCGGGCGCAGGCTCGGCAGACGCTGGGCTTGACGCTCTCCGATTTCGACCGCATGACGCCAGCTGAAATCGAGGCGGAGTTGGAGGTTGCCCGCAAGCGCGAGGACGCCGAACGCGCCGAGCGCGAAACCCTATTAAGGCTCATCGATACACATTTTGCGACCATGGAGACGCTGTTTTACAATGCGAATTTTAGGCACTCGGCAAAGCTCGCCGACTTTAAGTTGCTCAAAGACCCCGCGCGGAACATTTCGGCGGGCGTTTTGGCGTTTGACGCAAAGCTCCGCGCAAGGTCGCAGGCAAAATTTAACAAAGGCAAAAAATGAGCGGCGTAAAATTAGGAGGACTCTCATTTTCGTTTTCGGCGAATACGGCCGAATACGACCGCGCAATGGCGCGTGTAGAGTCGGCAGAAAACAGGCTCGCGGCATTGCAGACGTCGCAAAACAAAGAGCGCGAGCGCGAAGCCGCGCAAATTGCAAGGCTCAACGAGCAAATCGAGCGGGCGCGTGAACGCTCGAACGAGCTGGAGGCGGCGGCGCAGTCCGCGTCGATTGCAAAACAAAAGGTAATCCGACAACAGCTTGCGAGTATCGGCGGACAAATAGAGCGCAACGAGGCGGCGATTGCCTCTCTCAAAAAAACGTCGGAAACAAACGAAAACGCACGCCTTGCCGCGCTGAAAAAAATGCAACAGCAAACCGACGCAGCAGCGGCGAAAGCGGCAACACTTGCGAAGCGTTGGACGCGCGTAAAAGGCGTGATGTCGGGCGTCGGCGGCGCGCTTATGGGCATGGTAAGCGTCGCGGGATTCAAACAGCTAATCGACAGCCTTGACGCGCTCGCGAAACGTGCGAAAGACGTAGGCATGACCGCGTCGCAGTTGCAGGAGTTTTCGCATCAGGCAAAACTCGCGGGCATGTCGGCGGGCGAAGTGGACTCTGCAATAAAGTCTTTCAACCGCAATGTTTCGCTTGCCGCAATGGGGACAGGCGAAGCGCAAGCCGCGCTTAAAAACATGGGCATATCGCTTACGTCGAACAGCGGCGCGATGAAGACGCAGGCGCAACTGCTCAAAGAGACAGCGCAATATTTTCAGCGCAACGCGGGCGCGGCGGACAATGCAGGCAAAGCCGCGCGGATTTTCGGCGAACAAGGCGCGGCGTTAATCCGAATTTTTGAGCAAGGTGGCGACGCCGTTGAAAGGGTTTTCAACGCAAAAGGAATCGACGACGCGGCGGCGGCAGCAGAGCGGCTTAATGACGCGTTCGAAAATGTTAAAAATACCGCGTTTAAAGCGGGCGCATGGTTGGTTGACGGCTGGGGCAAAGCTCTTGATATAGCAAGCGACTTGCGCAACGAGCAACTAATCGGCACGACCGAGGTTGAGCGCAAATTAAAAAAACTAAACGAAGAAACGGCGCGTTGGCGTGCTGGACAGGCGGCGAACGAACGCGCGGCGGAAGCCGCAAGGCTTGCCGCCGAAAAGCAGTACAACGACGCGCTCGACGAGCAAGACCGAATCTTGCGCGGGACGCTTTCGCCGATACAAGAGTACTGGGAGATTTCAAAGAAAATTGCCGATTTAAAAGCGACCGAGATTTACGAAAACGACATTGCGGGCGCGGCGAAAATTCAGCGCGACATAAATAAGGAGCTTCGGCGACAAGTGGCAATCCGCGAACAGCTCGCCGCGCAAAAAAAATCCAAGGACGCCGACCGCGCCGAATTTGAGATGCAGACGCGCTTGCAGATTTTGCGCGCGCAGGGCAAAGACAAGGAAGCCGACGCAATCGAATTCGCGCGAAAGCGCAACGAACTGATGGAGAGATACGGTTATTCAATCCAACAGGCAACGGCCGCGCAAAAGACGCTCGACGAGCTGAACAAGGCCAAAGAGGGGGGCGGCGACACGCAATTTTCGGACGAGGCACGCAAGCGTGCGCAGAAGATTGTTGACCGAGGTATCGGCGGCACTGTCGGCAAAAAAACCTACGAGGAGGCGCAGGCAATACTTGCGGGTAAAACGCCCGAAGAGGGCTTTACAACGTCGATGTTTTCGCGACTTACCGCCGACAGTAAGCGTTCCAGCGCGTCGCTTAAAAACGTCAATATAGACGCGAAAGCCGCGCGTTCACAACTGGACACGTCGGCGCGCGACATCGAAAAGCGCAACGGCGAAAACGCCGACGCCACAACCAAGCTTTTGGAGGATTTAAATTCGACGGTTTCTATCATCAAAAATACGGTGTCGGGCTTGGCAACAAAAGATAATTTTAACGACGTACAATCATGATTAAATACTCTCAATTTTTCGAGAAAGTCTTTTTTTTCGCCGAATACGGCGACTATGCAAACTACTTTATTCAGCTCGGCTACGTCTGCGACGAGTGGGACTTTAAAAGCCGAGTAGGCGAGCGACTGCGCAACATCACGGCGCAAAATGGGCGACCGATTTTTAAAACGCCAGACATTGATTTTGACAAATATACACTGCTGTCGGAAACAATCGATAAGCCCGCAAACGGCGTACTATCAGTCAAAGAGCTGTACGGCTTCGCCCCGCCGACAACCTACACGCGCTATACCGCCGAGCCTATCCAAGTGTTCGGGCTATCCGACCCAAGCGGGTTTTATACAACGACAATTAACACAACAGGCGCTCCGAACGAGTACGACGTCGCGCTCGACCGTTTTACATTGCACCTCGCCGACGCCGGCAGCCTTAATGTCGGCGATTTGGTCGAATGCAGCTTGAAAGGTATCGGCACATCTTATGACGCATACTCTCCAAGCGTTCCGATTATATCCAAGAGCGGGAACGCCATCACGACGCCCGCGTTTAGCATTACATACTTGCCGCCGAGCGGTTCGGGCGCGATAGAGTCAAAACAGGACACAATCAACGTGCTTAATGCGTTGAATACTTCATACTGGAACGGCACGCGAAACCTTTTGCGCCGCGCCGCAACGCGCAAGCCGCGCACGGAAATTACAAATTTAAAAAACGAGATTGCATTTTTTCAATCGCCGCCGCCGCTCGACATGCGCTTCGCTGTATCGCTCGGCAACGACGAGACCGACACAATCACGGCCGAAACAACGCCGAGCGTGGAGGTGTGGAAGCAGCGCATAGCAAACGGCGAGTATTACAACGCGCAGGATTCGGAGATTGAGGTAGTGTTTCCGAATGCGCTTTACAAGCGCACAACAAAACGCGCCGCCTGCCGTTAATAAATCATGATAACATTTGTAGCTGTATGATACCCGCAAGGGCGTGGACTTCCGCGCCTTTTTTTTTGCGCCCCCGAAAAAATTTAAAATTTTTTGAAAAAAAAGGTTGACAATTCAAAAACGCCGTGCAAGTATAGGCGACATAATCAAGCACGGAGCTTGGTTAATGTTAAAACTCAAAACTCGAAAGGCTAAAAAAATGACAAACTTCCACACAAACGTAGAACTCGACGGATACATCACTGTCAACGCAATCGACGACATCGTCAAGGTTGACTGCTCCACGGCGGACGGCGAGCGCCTCTGCTCAGAAGTACTCGACTCCGCTAAATGGGCGGAACCGCTCGCAAGCGGCGAATACCGCATCGCCAATAAAGAGAATATGGCGGCACTACTCGAATTTATATGGCGCTATAACGATACCGACGACGCCGGACTCCGCGCCCGCGCAATGACCGACTGGACACTGCTTGACGAACACACCGAAACGGTCGCGACCATTGACGGCGACGTCGTTTGGCAGAGCGGCGGAGACACAGACCGCTTTAATCCCGCCGGCATGTGGGCGACGATTAACGACCGCCTGCGAGCCTATGACCCCGACGGCGGCGACGAGCACGACGTTGTAGTCGAGAGCGGCATGGTTGAGATTCGCTTTATTGCGAGGTTCGACGGCAGAAACTGGGATACAACACTCATCTAACTTTTCGGGGGGCGGGCAACCGCCCCACATCAAAAAATGAAGCAAATGCAAAAGGCTGATGGGCGCGGCGGAGCGCGAAAAAACGCTGGACGGCACGCAATCCCTATCGCCGAAAAAAAAGTGCAAATTTCTTTTTACGTCCGCAAAAAAAACGCGGTGAAACTCCGCGAAGAGCTAAAAAAGCTTTTAAAAAATTTGGACAAATAAAAAAAGACGCGAGCTTTTAACGGCTCGCGCTTTTTTGTTAAAACTCACAGCCGAAAGGCTGATGATTGACAAGCTCGCAAATTCGCGGGCTAAAATCAAGCTTTTTTCGGCGGAAAAATCGCAAAATATTTAGCCGATGTTTCGGCGTCCGAAAGCCCTTTGTAGTGCTTGGCGAATACGCCGAAACCGCCGATGTGGCCGAGTATTTCGACGGCACGCTCCGCGCCGATGTGGTGATAGGCGTATGAGGCGAAGGAGTGCCGCAACACGTCTTTTGGCAGTTTGACGCCGCTGTTGCGCTTGACCCGCCGCCACACGTCGTACGACGCGGGCGCAACCTTCGCCTCGGCAGACAATCCGCGCAACGGCTCAATCCAAGCCCATAGATTGTCGGGCAAGCTTGTTAAAATGCGCACGCGCCGAACCTTTGAGACCTCCGCGCGAATCGTTATTTTTCGCGCCGCAAAATCGATGTCGCCAACGCGCACAACCTCCGCGCCGTCAAGAGAGGCAAGCTCGTTCGGGCGCACGCCTGCAAAGGCCATTATGGCGACGGCAGGCGTCCACTTTGGCGGCACGGCGCTCATCAGCCGCTCGGTGTCCGCAACCGATAAAATCGACGGCGCGGCAAACTCTTTCAGGCGGCGCGGCGTTTTTGCAAGCTCAAATGGATTAACCGCAACCCACTTTTGCGTCTTGCAAAAGTTAAAAAACGCCCTCAACGCCCGCTTTGAGTGTTCGGGCGATAAAATACCCGCCAAATACTTTTCGGCGCGCTCTGCGTCAACCTCCGCGATGTTTTGGACGTTTTCGCGGGCGGCAAAGAGTCCGAGCCGCGAGCGGTAAAATTTAAGCGTTTGCGCCCGCGCTCCGCGCCGCTCCGCGTCAGCAATAAACGCCTGCTCGGCGTCCGTCCACGGGCAACCAGCAACCGCCTTTGAGCTAATGCCCGCTCGGACAAAATCGAGCGCGTCGGCAAGCGGTACGCCCGCCCGCTCGCAAAGGGCTTTTATCGACGCAAAAACGGAGCGCTCATCGGGCGCAAACCTGTACGCGTCGGGCAATACCTCCTCTTCGCGCAAAGTTTCGGCGAAAAATTCGGCGTTGCCGCGCGATTTAAAGCGCTTGCGATAGAGCTTGCCGTCCGTTTGCCAGCGAACCTCAACGGGACATTTTGTGTTGCCGCTTTTACCTATTTTGATTTTGGACTTTTGCATGCCCGCCATGGTGTGCAAAAGGTGTGCAAAAATCAACCCTTTTTTACCCCTAATGTGTTTTTTAAAGGTATAATGTGCGGGCAATGAGTACAATTTCGCGCATTTGTAAGTATAAAAAAATAAAGGACTTCTCGCGGAAGTCCCTTATTTTTAAGTAAGCCAGCTGTCAGGCTTGAACTGACGACCTGATGATTACAAATTAAGTGTGATTTGATGTTCTGTCTACGTTTGCGGGCGTTGGTGTGCAAAAAGTGTGCAGTATTATTTTGTTTTTTTGCGGCAAAGGCAAAATATTAAGGCAAATAAGCCACTTGCAAATGCCCATTCGGCGGGTTCGGGAATGGGTAGAGTTTTAAATGTTTTTAATCTTGATATATCATTTATTGCCATGTGAAAATCAAGTTCGCTTGCAATGTAAAAATCATCAATGGCTATCACCTCGTCGCCGCATTTGACCGTGAGCCGAGTGCTATCGTCAAAAAAATAAAGCTGAAAGGTTATTATATCCGCTCGCTCTATATTTGCAAATTTGTTGCAATTTTGAATCGTTTTGTTGCTGTAATATATATTACCTTGCGCGTCGATGTTTGCGTATGTTTTTTCGATTGAAATTGACCAGTTGCCATCGCTTCGCATGTTAAGGCAGAAAAATTGATTTGACCATTTGTTTGTTTCGGCGGGGTTTTTTGCGGGCGTGCCAAATGGCGCAATATAGATTTCTGGCGGGAATTCGTTCTCGCTATAACTAAACGATATGTCAAATTCAACTCCGTTAAAATCTTCGGTTGTTTTTAATTTGTAAACGTTGACATCTCCGTTGTGCGATTTTTTGTAAATGTCGGCAGTGCCTATAAGGTCAAAAGAGACAGAGGCAAACGCATTGACGGCGAATATTAAAAATAATGATATTAAGACTTTTTTCATGTTGCGCATTTTCTGCCGTTTTTTCGGCGGCGTCAAAAGTTTTTTTTATTTATTTTTAAAAAAAGTGTTGACAGGTGATTATACACCGCTTTTTATTGCCGAAAAAAATAAAGCGTTATGCCAAACAAACGAGACAGGTCAAAAGTCCAAGTTGGAGCTTTTATTCCGCGCGAGGTTCGCGACATAGCAAATAAAATCGCGGCTAAATATGGGATAAACATGTCCGATGAGATTTTAAAAGCCTATCAAAAGGTGATTGACATCGACCGAAACCGCTTTGAACGAGAAAAAAAGGAAAATAATGATGACCGTAAATGACGTTATAAACGAGCGAGCAATGCGTGAAAACACATCATTTGATGTTGCGGCTGAACGATATTTTTTTGACGCGCTCGAAATTGTAAAAAAAAAGGGCGGGTGTGTAAATACCCGTTCGACGGATTGCGTTAAGTCAAGTCATTCAGCGCAAAATTTTAAATGCAGGGTGTGTAAACACCCTATGGCGAAAAAATAATCATGACAAATTGCAGTGCAATCAGACGAATCGGACGCCCGCGAATCGACGGAGAGCGGCGCGTCAACTTTCCGCTCAGCCTGCCTTGCGGGCTGGCGGACAGGCTCGACAAAGCCGCCGCAAAGGCGGGCAAGACGCGCTCGGACTTTTCGCGCGAGATTTTGGAGGCGGCTATCGCTCCCGCCCCGAAATCCCGCTCATAGGACGATAGACGGCATAATAGGCGGGCATAGCGTCGGAGGACGGCTCCGAACGGGTTTGACAATACCCTCAATCAACACCGCCAAAACTTTAAAAAACCGAAACAATCATGGACAATCAAATCTTAACACTTTTAACGGAGATACGCGATAGCCTCGCGCAGCTGGTCGGCACGGCGGAGGAGCGCAGGCGCAACGCGCCGAAAGTCATAACAAAGGCAAAAGCCGCCGAGCTTGCGGGCGTTTGCGGCACGACGATTAAAAACTGGTCGCGCGAATACAGCGGTTTTCGCGTCGGGCGCAATAAGTACAGTGTAGAGATGCTTGGTAGAATCCTAACGTTGAAAGGGCGCGAAGATGTACGAGCCTAAACGCAATACCGACTTTGTTCCGCCCATTAACGACTTTTCGGAGCGATATGACGAGGCGAGCGTGGACGCCCACGGAAACCCTCGCGAGGTAATTTGGGGCATTATTGCGAGCATGGTAATAGCGCCTGTCTTGTACATCGCATTCTGTGCGGTGCTCGCGTTGGGCGACATGTTTTAACATTTTTTGCGGCGGCTGTGTCCCTGATTTTGGACGCGCAAATTCCGCCGCTCTCATCAACCAAAACAAAAAAGCCCGCCGAATGGCGAGCTGAACTAAAAAAACAATAAGGATACAAAAAATGAATACAGATAATAGTCAAGCAAAAGCTCAAACTCCAAAGTACAAGGTCGGCAACGTTGTGTGGGTGCCGATTCTCCGCAAAGTTGACGATAGCGGGGGATTGGTATTTGTTCAAACGACAATTACTGCGGTGGTTTACTCGCGCATCGGCGGGGTGTCTACTTTTGAGGGGTATATGCACGCGAGCGAACGCGAGGAGAATCGGCTAATACAAGAGTCTGGGGTGTTTGGAACACGCGAGGAAGTGGAAGCTCTCATTGACGGCGTCCAAGTTAAAGCAAACATTTTAACGGAGAACGAATAATATGGCGCGAGCGAAGAAACTGAACGCGCCCAAGCTGACGCAAATATCAATCAGTTTGCCGAGTGTGCTCGTGAAGCAAATCGAGCAAATGGCGGCGGCGGACAACCGCAACCGCTCGAATTTTATTGCAACGACGCTCCGCAGAATCGCGGAGGAAAAACTAAATGGAGGTAAATAATGTTTAAAAAACTCAAAATCAGATTTGTAAAATTCGAACGCGCCCTTGCAATGCAAATTTTGGCGCAGGAGGGTGAGTTTATTGACACGGAGCATGTCAGAATAGCTATCGCGCCCGAACTTTTGCCTGATAGGGTATTTTTGCGGGGAAGGGACAGAGAATTTGATTGGGCTGTTTGCAACAGTTGCATTGCCAAAACCGACGATGAGCTCGATGAATACTTTGATAATGTTGTTAAGTGGATTTCGGAAGAGCAGTTTTCGCGCAGCGAGGGCAATCTCGAAATTGGCAAAACTTGCGACGTGTCAAGCGGCGGCGAAAACTGGATACGAGCGGTGTTTGCGGGCGAATGCGCCCCGTGTTTCGGCGAACCTCGCTACCTTGCGATAAGTTCGGTCGGCGCTGATACTTTGTATCGATTTAAATACGTCCGCCGCGCGCGCGAATCAATTAAGCCGATAACCAGCGGAGACGTCTACACGTGGGAGATGTAAGCGCAATATTTTTATATAATAGTAAATTAAAAATAATAAAATATGGAAGATATAGACCAAGCAAACAACGCGCCTACTGTCGTGCAAAATGTGGCGCAAAAAGTAATTGATAGTGTCGTACTCGACGCGACGCAATCTACGTTTGAAAAAATAATCAGCCTTAACCACTGGGACTCCGTGGCAACGGCTATCACAAACCGCCTTGCTGACGAGTTGAAAGAGCAATCGTTTATGACGACCGACTTGGAGCTGACCGAAAAACAAAAGGAGGCACTCGGCGTCGGCTTGCAGGTTATTGTGTCGGAGGTGGTTAAAAACTACAAAGCCACGGTGTCCGACGAAGAGCGCACAAAGGCGGTATACGAAATCGTAAGGCGCGAAATGCGCGGAATCATCGAGCGCGTGCTCTCTGGTATTGGCGCGGAAATCAACAGAGGCGCCGTTATCAACGCCATCGCGGTTTCGGCGGATTCGAAAGGCAAGGACTTCAATAAAATCGAGCTGCAATACTCGAAAGACGCGGGCGATATCACGATTCCGACAAAGGGAGTGTTTATATCGACCAACTGCGTCGAAACCATACGCGACTCAATCAAAGTCGAGGCGGTCGAAAATCTGATTGCGAAAGGGGTTAAGTAATGGACGGTGAAAAAGAGCTGATAGTGCCGAAGTGCAAATACAAAAACAACGTCAAAGCGACGCGAGGCAACGGATTTAAACACAAAGGTTGTTTTGGCCGCGCAAAAAAATAAAGGACAAAATATGGGTTTTTATCAAAAGCAATCAACGCCCAAAACGTCGGGGGTAGGCTCCGAATCTGGGCACTGGTACAATGCGGACGGGCTGGTAAAGTCCGTGCCGCTCGCAAACGGCAAGGGTACGACAACGCGCATTACGGCGGCGCACGCCCGAAAATTCGGGCTTGTGCCGAGCGTTACGGGGATTCTCAAAATCATTGACAAGCCGAATCTCACGGTCTGGAAGTGCAAGGAATATGTCCGCGCGGCTGGCTTTGTAGGCGCGATGGGCAAGGACGAGCAATTCGACGACTACTTCAAGCGCGTCGCGGAGCAGTTCGACCGCTACAACGACCATGCGGCTGTCGGCACGGACATACACGCGCAAATCGCAAAATGGTTGGCGGGCGAAAAATACGATGCAATCGTCGATAAGGCGATTGCGTGGCTGTTTGATATGCAACAGGAGCTTTGCGCAAAGTACGGGGCGGAAAACGTTTCGGTGGAGTCCGAAAAGCCGTTTGCATCGCCGCTCGGTTTCGGCGGAACGGTTGACTGGAAGTTCATCACGCCGAAAGAGGTTGTATTTATAGATTTCAAATCGACCGATGACGACAAGCTCGGACTCGGCGACAGGTTGGCGTACAAAGACAGCCACCTTGCGCAACTCGTCGCCTACGACATGGGCACGAACATAAACGCGGACTCGGCGGAGCGCAAATATTACAACGTGTTTATCGGGCGGCTCGGCGGGGAAATCCACGTCAAACAGTGGACGGACGCGGGCGAGATTGACTGGGCGAGGGCTTATTTTAAAGCCGCGCTCAACCTCTTTAAAATCGTAAAAGGGCTTAATTAAAAATGACTGTATCTGACAAATTAAAGGCGTTTTTCCCCGAAAATGAATTGGAGTGGCGCGTGCAACAGTCGGGACTGACGAAAGACGGCAAGCCATACGCGTTGGTGCTTTGCTATGTGCAGGCGCGGGCAATCGAAAACAGGCTCGACGCTGTCGTAGGCGTCGAAAACTGGCAAAATGAAATCCGAGTCGAGGGCGAAAACATAATCGCCCGACTTGGCGTCAAGCTCGGCGGCGAGTGGGTTTGGAAGGAAAACGGCGCGAGTCAAACCGACATTGAAGCTTTTAAGGGCGGAATCAGCGGCGCGATAAAGCGCGTGGCTTCGTCGGGCTTCGGCATCGGTCGCTACTTGTACGAGCTGGACACGACGTTCGCCGAGTGCACGCTCGAAAGGCAGAATGGCGCGGAGTGGAATAAGGCGAAGACCAAAGACGGCAAGTTCTTTTATTGGAAGACTCCGAGGATTCCCGCGAAGTTTTTACCGCAAGACGGACAGGGTGAAAGTTCCGAAACGCCAGCGAAGCCTGCGCCGCGCAAGTTTACCGAGGACGAGGAACGGTCGGCGCGCGAGTGGGCGGACGGACTCGACAAGCGCGTTTTTGTGGCGACTCTCGCGGAGCTTAAAGTGCAGTCTTTGAAGGAGCTGGAGTATTCACGGCGCGGCGAATTTATCCAAAAATGCAAAGAGAATGCGGCGGAGCTTAAAGCACTGGACGCGGCGGACGCGCAGGGAGGTGTAAGTTATGCGGCGGAATAGCAATGTGCTTTTCGGGCTTATCGACAACGGCGGCAAGCTTACTTTCGACGACAGCGCGGCGTTTGCAAAAGTCCGTGCGTCGCTTCGCGGGCAAGCGGTGCAAATCGAAATAAGCCCGCGCCGCAAAAAACGCTCGCTGGCGGAAAACAGCTACTACTGGGGCGTCGTGATTCCGCTGCTTTGCGATTGGAGCGGGTTTTCGGCGGAGGAAATGCACGACGCAATCAAAAATAAATTTTTGTTCGGATATGACAAACGGCACGGTTTGGCGCGGATAGGCTCGACCGCCACGCTTTCGACCGTCGAGTTCGAGCAGCTCATGAGCGAAATACGCATGTGGGCGAGCGACCAAGGCGTATTCATACCTGAACCAAACGAGGAGATATACTAAATTATGGCAAGTTTTAACAAAGTGATTTTAATGGGTAATCTCACGCGCGACCCCGAACTGCGGCAGACGCAAAGCGGCGCGAGCGTACTCGGCGCGGGGCTTGCGGTCAACGAGAGCTACACGGCGCAGGACGGCTCTAAGCGCGACAATACAACGTTTGTCGAGCTGTCGGCGTTCGGCAAGACAGCCGAAAACATCGCAAGATTTTTCCGCAAGGGCGACCCGATTTTGATTGACGGTCGCCTGCGTCAAGAGTCTTGGACGGACAAGCAGAGCGGTCAGGCACGCTCTAAAATCGTCGTAGTGGTCGAGCGTTTCGAGTTTGTCAAGAGCCGCGAGCAGTCGGCGCAGACGGCGGCAAAACCGAGTGCCGAAACCTACGACGACATCGAGTACGAACCGCCATTTTAAAGGGAGATACGGCGATGAACTGGACTACAAACGACATCGACGCTGCGCGGCGCAGAATGGGGGCGAAAGCTCCCGTTCCGCATGCCAAAGCCGTACGCCGCGCCTTTCACAAGGCGGGCGAGATGAACAAAACCGAAGCCGCGTATGCCGCGTATCTTGACGCGCAAAAAAAGACGGGGCTTATTGCCGACTACCGCTTTGAAGCGGTCAAATTGCGACTTGCCGACAAGACGTTTTATACGCCCGATTTTGTCGTACTCGCGCCCGACGGCGTGCTTGAAATGCACGAAGTCAAGGGATTTTGGGAGGAGGACGCCCGCGTAAAAATCAAGGTGGCGGCGGCTCAATTCCCGTTCCGATTCGTGGCGATAACCCGCGACAAGGGCAACTGGTCATTCGAAAGTTTTTAAGCAATGAACCGAATGATTCCGGATTTTTCAAAAGACGACGCGATGAACAGCCTGTCGCTGCTCGCTGAGGTGTTCTTCCGCCGACTCTGGAACAAAGCCGACGATTTCGGGCGCTACGACGCAAGACCGCTGATTTTGAAAGCCGAACTGTTTCCTCTCCGTGAAACAAGACTACCCGACATCTCCCGTTGCCTCCAAGAGTGCGAGGCTGCCGGACTGCTCGTGAGCTACAAAGCCGAGAATGGAACTTTTCTGCAAATCAACAACTTCAACCAACGCGTCCGCGCGGCGAAATCAAAGTACCCGCCGATGCCCGACGGTTGGCGGTCAAATGACGGTCAAGTGTCGGGCGGGTGTCCGCGTGAAGAAGAAGATGAATCGGAAATATCTCCCTCACCGCGCGTGCGCAAGGACGGGTTTACTTTCGAGGAGGTTTTGGCGGCGGCGAAAGACCCAAGCGTTGCGCTCTCCGAAGCCGACTGCAAGGCGTTTTTCGAGCACTACGACGGCGAATGGACCTACGGGAACGGACAGGCAATCACCAACCTTGCAACTGCCCTACGCCGTTGGAAAGCCAAAAAAGGCGCGTTCGACGGCAGACCGAAAGCGCAAAGCGCAATCGCGGACGACTACTCGCTCGAAAGGGCGTTTGAGTATATCGAGGGACGCAATCTCGGCGACTACGAGGGCGACCCGAAAGGCTCGGAAGCACTGAAAAAATGGGCGGAAGACAACGGCGTATATGAGCGTCTACGCAACCGAAACGACAAGCTGTATAAGTACGTTTTTAAAACCAAATAACCAACCAAAAAAAAGGACACAATATGACGTTTGAAGAATACCAAAAACAAGCCGTATCGTTTAGGACGGACACGGCAAACAACGAAGAATACTTGACTCTCGGCCTTATTGCCGAAGTCGGCGAAGCGGCGGGCAAGCTTGCAAAGCGCAGGCGCGACGGCGTGTGGGACGAGAGGGCGTTTATCAAAGAGCTTGGCGACATACTCTGGTTTATCGCCAATTTGGCGGAGTACTACGACAAATACCACGACACAGATTTATCCGCCGAGCTAAAAAGCTCTTTTAACAGAGACGCTTTTGCCGTCTTGTTTGGAAAAGCATACCAAATGATTCGAGTTGCCAATTACGCTGTGGAGTTGGTCAAAAGCGGGGGCAGGTTCGCCGAACTTGTCGATGAGATTTGCGATTTGGCGGGCAGGTACGGCTACACGCTCGAACAGGTCGCGGAAATCAACATTGCGAAGCTGCGCGACAGAGCCGCTCGCGGCGTAATTAAGGGCAACGGAGACGAAAGGTAAACTATGACAAAAAAACTAAAAATCAGATTTGTAAAGTGCGAGAAAGCTCTCGTAATGCAGATTTTGGAGCAGACGGGCGAGTTTATTGACACGGAGCACGTCGGACGCGAGGAACGCCCCGCGCTGTTCCGTGGCAGGATACTTCTTCGCGGGCGAGATGCCGACTACGATTTATTTCCAGACCCCTTTATTTTTGACAGCAACGCCAAGCGCGACGAATACTTAGCGAAGGTTATCGGCTGGATAACCGACGAGCAATTCACAAACGCGGGCGAATTGAAAGTCGGCGAAAAATGCGAATTCGCTGATGATTTGGACGGCGGGTGGTGTGATGGTAGATTGCTCTTTATTCTCCCGTCGAGATACAGCTTCCGCTACATATTCGCGACAGATGTTTTCATTCGCGGTTGGTCTTTTGCTCAATACGCTCGCCCGCTCGCGCAACGCATAGAGCCTAAAATCGACGTCGACGTTTACACTTGGGAAATGGGGGTGGCGCAATGAGCTACCTCGATAGAACTTTTTGCCCGCCAGAGCTTACAGACAAGCCCGACTGCGCGGAATGTTGGCGGAGGTTCGACGAGTACAAATACCGCATGCACTGTGCCCGAACGGGCTTTGACGATGAGGTAAGTTTTTCGGTTGGCAGACTTTGTGAATTAAATACCAGCCAAAAACAAGTTTCTGCAAAACTGGTACTTGATACAGAACATGCAGATAACAATACAAATGCAAAAAACGGAGGCGAAAGATGAGCGATTCCGAATTAGAAACGAAAATTAACAGAGCTATTGATATTCTACGCATAAACGAGCCAACTGGCGGCTATGGGTTGGCGTTTAGCGGCGGCAAAGACTCGTGCGTAATAAAACAACTTGCGATTGAGTCGGGTGTAAAGTTTAAGGCGTTTTACAGCGTGACGACGTTAGACCCGCCAGAGCTCGTGCGATTTATCCAAACTCACCACAAAGATGTCCAATGGGTGAGACAAAAACGCGCTATGCTGCGCGAGATGAGCGATTACAAACTGTTTCCGCCAAATCAATTTTGCCGCTGGTGCTGCCAAATCTACAAAGAGGGCTCGCTAAAAGAGTTTTCGGCGAAAATAATCGGTGTTCGCGCATCGGAGTCAATACGGCGGGCGCGGCTCTGGAAAGAGGTTGTCGAGGACAACTCCTCAAAAAAGCGCAAGATTGTTTGCCCGATTGTGGACTGGACTGATGAGGACGTTTGGACGTTTATCCGAGACCGCCGTATACCCTACTGCTCGCTTTACGATGAGGGCTTTAAGCGGCTAGGGTGCATCGGTTGTCCCTTGTCTGGTGCTAAAAATATTAGGAGAGAGTTTGAGCGTTGGCCGGGGTTTGAGCAGGCGTGGCGGCTGGCTTTTAGGCGTATGTGGGCAAATTGTCAAATCCGCCGAACAACGCCGCGCGCAAAAAAACCGTATTACGGGCTGCGTTTTAAAAATGGAGACGAGTGGTTTGACAACTACATCGCACACGCGGGGCGTATGACCGTGCTTGAAACGTGCCAAATGGAGCTGATGTTTGTTGGAGGGATTGAAGATGAGCGATGAACTAAACCCGTGCCCATTCTGCGGCGGACATGCGATTATTGACGGTTGCGACGACGGGCAGTGGATTGTCATTTGCAAGGAATGCGCCACCTCGATTGGCTACAATGAAACCAAACAAGAGGCAATCGACGCTTGGAATAGGCGCATAGAGCCGACGTTTACGCCCGACGAGTCGGACGCAATCCGCCGAATGTTCCGCGACCGCTACCCGCGTGCCCGCGAATTGCCCGAAATCGAACAGTCTATAATCGACAAGTGCGACGCCGTGCTGAAAGGAATCGGCAATGAAAAATACTAAAATAGAATGGTGCGACCATACCGTCAATTTTTGGTGGGGTTGCACGGAGATTTCGGAGGCTTGCCAAAACTGCTATGCGCGGGCGATTGCCAAGCGTTTTAAAGTGGATTGTTGGGGCGATGACAAGCCCCGCCATTTTCGGTTCGAAAAGGCAATCGAAGAAGTGCGCAAGCTCAACACGTCTGCGAAGCGTCGGCACGTTGTCGAAATGGTGTTTGTAAATTCGATGTCGGATTTCTTTGACGGAAACGTTTCCGACGGAATCAGGCTTTCATTGTGGCGGCTCTTCAAGGAGTGTGAAAACCTCTGTTTTATGATTCTGACAAAGCGTGCGCAACATTTCAGAAACCATTTTAGAGCCTACGGAAGCGACATTCCCCCGAACGTGCATTTCGGCATAACCGCCGAAATGCAGGAACGTTTCGACGAGCGTATGTCGGCTCTCGTCGGGCTTGGTGTGAGGGTATTTTTGAGCTGCGAGCCGTTGCTTGGAGAAATTGATATTTCGGCGTACGCCGCAAAAATCGATTGGATAATTGTCGGCGGTGAAAATGCCCCCATCTTAAAGTGCCGTGAATTTGATTCGCGACACGCAAACAATCTGTTGTGGCAAGCCCAAGAACACAACATTCCGTATTTTTTCAAATCAACGGGGAAGAGGCACAACTTTTATGATTTAAATTGCAAATCTGTATCCGAACCTATGCTAACGCGCGAATACCCAAAGTGGCATAGCAAAGGAGGCGCAAGATGATTAACGCCAACTATTATATTGCAATTTCGGGGCGCGTGCTATCCACGCCGCGCCGATATTTCACGGGCTTTTTAATCGACTTGGAGACCGATAAGCACCGTTATGATATGGTCGTAAAGGAGCGGCGGGAGATTGAGACGACATCGACGCTTTCGCGCGAGACAATCGCCCGAAACAAAATCATAGGCTTTGCAAAAAAGGAGCACGCAAAAGAGTTCGGCAAACAGTCGGTCGAGGCATTTAATGCAAACCGCAAGCCGACGGAGCGGTATTTCAACTTTAAAAAAATGCTTTTGGGGTTGTTCGCTGCCGAAGTTGAAAAGCGCGGCGTGGACATCGGCAAAATCGACCTGCGAAACATTAACTACATAATCGGAGTGGCAAAATGACATCGAAACTTAAAGACTCGCGCCCGCTGTGGGCAAAGTGGCTCTCTTTCGACAAGGACGGCTCCATGACTTATTTCAGCGACAAGCCGCGCCTCATCAAGTCTGGCGGCTTTTGGGCAACCAAGAGCATGCATACACGCTTTGAGCACGATTGTACGCCGCGCGACGGTTTTGAGAAGTCATGGGTAAACTCTCTAAAAAGACTTTAAAGGGCATAAATGGGCATATTATTGTTAATAATTTAACACTAAAAGAAATTTATTATGGCACGAAGTATCGGCAACAAGAAATTCATCTGCAAATTCTGTGGACAAGAATTTGTTAGATTTGCGGGCAATATCAGGGGACATCATCGTTATGATTATTGTTCTAAGAGATGCGCTATGCTTGCGAGATATAAAGAGCATCGTAGCACACCATATCCCACACAGAAGGAACTTCTAACATTCTGGAACGACCCAGAGAATAAATTATGGATTGACCGAACAATCGCTGGTTTTATCCATCGCCACCCGAAAGCAGTTAGACCGATTGAGGTTAATACGGAAGCTATGTTAATTGTAGCAGATGCAATGCGCTTTACTAGCGTGCGGAAAAAAATAATAAGTAGACTAAAACACGGGCTATATGATTTTTGGATAAGAGATATATGCGGAATCACTCATACTCGATACCAAAGGAAAGACTTTGTTAAAGTTGAAATAGATGAAGAGATAGATTCTATTGAATACGAAATTCAACATTTATCTCCCGAGAATGAGATAGATTTGGCGTATTTTAGAGCGAAGATTTTAGAATCGGAGCTGAAATGTATGCGTATTCTTGAATGTGTTTTAAAAGACATGCCCCGCGCGGACATTCGGAAGAAATATGGGCTAAAAAGGGACACAGACGTTGATACACATATAAGGAATGCAATAAGCGCTTTAAAGAATATGGAGAGTGGCGACTATGGCAAACCAAGAGGGAGGCTTCATGAGTTTTTAGATGACATAAAAAAAGATAGAGCAGATGGAATGTCGTTGAAACAACTTGCAGCAATTTACAACTGTTCGAAGAGTGGAATGAAAGGTTTTTTGGAACGGCATGGAATTAATTAAGGAAACTGGGAGGAGTTTAAATGAGCTCGAATTTAGGCATCAAAAGAACCTGCGACAACTGCGCCGAAGCATGCGCCGACAAGTTGCCAGATTGGAAATGTAAGGTGTTGTTTCGCCCGTCGGTGGACGCGCTGAAAAACAGAATTACCGAATTAACCCGCGAGGTAGCGCAACTAAAAGCTATCAAAGACATCGATGAGCTTAAAACGCTTTTGCGCGAAAATATCGCGAATCTTGCGATAATTTTAAAATCAAAAAACGATGGATTAAATTAATATGCATTATAAAATAAAAGCGATAACAGACGCGATTAGGCGACTCGCCGACGCAATCGACGATGAGTATAGCCTCGACGAAATTAAATGGTATCCGTGTGTTGAGCGCGGCGGTGTAGTTCTCAAACCGAGCCATATTCCACCAGCAACAAAGGCTTTGCAAATCGATGAGTTGGGAGAAAAATATTTATTTGGCGCGGAAGATGTACTCTTCGTTAATTATTACTTTTGTCTACCATATCTGCCGACGACGATTTTGATTTTTAAACACAAAGGCGAGACTGTTGTTGAGTGGCTAAAACACACATGCAAGGGAGAAATAGAGTTAAAGATGGAGCAGATTTTGGGATACAAACCAAAGTTTAACGAGCACGGCGAATTTATCAACCCGCCGCCAAATCGGGAAACTTCGCCGAATTGGAGGAAGAGTTGAGCCACGAGCACCACAACGCAACATGGCATAGGCTTTCCAAGCAGATTTTGGCGCAACGTCCGCTGTGTCAAGACCCGTTCGGCTACCACGTCAAGACTGGGCGTTTTGCACGCGCAGAATGTGTGCACCACATTGAGAGCGTCAAGGTTGCGCCCACAAGGCTCTTTGATAGCGACAACCTACTTGCGCTATGCCAAACGTGCCACGACGCCATACACTCCAAGCGGGACGCTTTATATGTAATGCTCGCGGCTGGCATTGACATCAACCGCGTCGCCAAGGTGGTCGCGACTCGTGGACTCCCCGAAAGGGGAGGGGGGGTGAGTTAACTTTGACCTCGCCTCAAT
>ERZ1035027.303-NODE-303-length-30222-cov-14.852687_pt1 | contig 30222 bp, 24 predicted proteins | sample MGYA00520604_ERZ1035027 | MGnify/ENA primary metagenome ERZ1035027 (study PRJEB33766, sample SAMN09781743) | gut metagenome | biome: gut microbiome | host: Homo sapiens | place: Madagascar | study: EMG produced TPA metagenomics assembly of the PRJNA485056 data...
ATCTGGCTGATGGGGGTGGGGCAGGGGTTCACGCTCATCTCGGTGACGCGACCGCTCTTGAAGCGGATGAGGCGGTCTGCCATGGGGGCGAGCGCGGCGTTGTGGGTGATGAGCACGACGGTGATGCCGTCCGTGCGGCACGTGTCCTGGAGCAGCTGAAGGATCTGCTTGCCCGTGACGTAGTCGAGCGCGCCCGTGGGCTCGTCGCACAGCAGCAGCTTCGGGTTCTTTGCCACCGCTCGCGCAATCGAGACGCGCTGCTGCTCGCCGCCGGAGAGCTGCGCGGGGAAGTTGGACAGGCGCGCTCCCAGCCCCACCTTCTCGAGCGTCTCCCGCGCGTCGAGCGAGTCGGGGCAGATCTGGGCCGCGAGCTCGACGTTCTCGAGCGCCGTGAGGTTGGGCACGAGGTTGTAGAACTGGAAGACGAAGCCCACGTCCGCGCGGCGGTACTCCACGAGCTCCGCCTCGCTCGCGCCCGTGATGTCACGGCCGTCCACGGCGACGCGCCCGCTCGTGGCCGTGTCCATGCCGCCGAGGATGTTGAGGGCCGTCGTCTTGCCCGCGCCCGACGCGCCGAGGACCACGGCGAGCTCTCCTCGCTCCACCGAGAAGCTCGCGCCGTCGAGGGCGTGTATCTGCGCGTCTCCGGAGCCGTAGGACTTCACGACGTTGTCGAACTCTATGTAGGCCATGGGTCTCCCTTGGTGGCGGTCGCTACCTGCGATAAGTATACCTATGTGGGCATGCTTGCCGCCATGCTCGTGCCCGCGCTTGGCGCATGTGGCCTCATGTCCGCGGCGTGCGGCTGGCAGGGGCTGGGCCTCGCCGGTGCCTGTGTCCTGTGCGCGCTGTGCGGCGTCGTCCGCGGGCCGCTGCACTACGGCGAGCAGCTCTGCAACCACTACATTGCGTTTCGCTTGCTCGCCCACGTGCGCGACCTCGTGTTCGGGGCCCTTCGCACCCTGGCTCCCGCCAAGCTCGAGGGAAGAGGCAAGGGAGACGTCGTGAGCCTCGTGACCTCAGACATCGAGCTGCTCGAGGTCTTCTACGCACACACGATCTCTCCCATCGCGATCGCCATTGTGTGCGTCGCCGTGATGTTCGTCCTCATCGGCCGCGTCTCGGGCGTGATGGCCCTCGTGGCCCTCGCCAGCTATGCGCTGCTTAGCGTCCTCATGCCGCTTGTGGCCTCCCGTGCGTGCGGGGCGGCCGGGCGCGAGAGCCGCGAGGGGGTGGGCGCGCTCAGCGCCTACGTGCTCGACGGCCTTCGTGGCATGGCCGAGACGATCCAGTACGGCGCGGTGCGCGAGCGCGAGGGTGCCCTCGACGAGCTCACGGATGCGGTGGGCGCGGTTGACGCGCGCCTCCAGCGCAGGCAGGCCGCCACCGAGGCTGCCGGCGATGCGCTCGTGCTCGCCTCGAGCCTTGCCATGCTCGGGGTGGGCCTTTCGCTCGTGTCCGCAGGCGAGCTGTCCTTGCCTGACGCCTTTATCGCGACGTTTACGTTCTTCTCGTCGTTTGGCCCCGTCATGGCCGTGGGACGCCTCGGCGCCTCCCTGCAGGCCACGCTCGCCTCGGGCGCTCGCGTGCTCGATCTTTTGGACGAGACGCCCGAGTGCGCAGACGTCGAGGATGGCGTGGACGTTGAGTTTTGCGGCGCGTCCATGGAGGGCGTGAGCTTCTCGTATGCCGGCTGCGGGCGGGCCGAGCGGATTCTTTCCGACATTACGTGCGAGTTTTCCGCGGGGCAGATGGTGTGCGTGTCGGGCCGCTCGGGCTCGGGCAAGTCGACGCTGCTCAAGCTCCTCATGCGCTTCTGGGATGCGAGCGAGGGCGTCGTGCGCGTCTCAGGCAGGGACGTGCGGCGCGTCAACACGGCCAGCCTCCGCGCGTGCGAGGCCTACATGACGCAGGACACGCACCTGTTCACGGGCACGCTCGGCGACAACCTGCGCGTTGCCCGCGCCGACGCCACTGGCGAGCAGATTGACGCCGCGTGCGAGGCCGCCTCCCTGGACGGGCTCATCGCGCGGCTGCCACAGGGCTACGACACGCCCGTGGCCGAGCTCGGCGGCTCCCTGTCCTCCGGCGAGCGCCAGCGCCTGGGGCTTGCGCGCGTGTTTTTGAGCGACGCATGGGGAAGTGCGTCGCGTGCCGGACGCGCCCGTCGTGCCCTTGGGCCGAACCGAGGTCGTCCTGTGCCCGGAGTGCTCCGAGCTGCATGCCTATGCGCTTGCAAGGATCGGGCGCTGCCCTCACATGGGCACGAAGACGTTTTGCTCCGCGTGCCCAACGCACTGCTACAAGCCCGCCATGCGCGAGAGAATCCGCGAGGTCATGCGCTGGAGCGGCCCGCGCATGCTGTTCTTTCGCCCCATCCCCGCCATCCGCCACGCCCTGGTGACCCTGCGAGCCAAGAGAAATAATCCGTAACGGCCCCTCAGCCCCGTGGCTCGCTACTTCTTGGCCTTCCCCTGATCTGCTACGGCCTGCATCTTGGCGGCCACGGCGTCGGCGTCTCCCAGGTAGCGCTTGCCCACCACGTGGAAGTCGCGGTCGAGCGTGTAGACGAGCGGCACGCCTGTGGGGATGTTCACCTTGAGGATCTCCTCGGGCGTGAGGCCCTCGAGCTTCATGACGAGCGAGCGCAGCGAGTTGCCGTGCGCGGCGATGAGGACGCGCTTGCCGGCGAGCATCTGCGGGCGGATGTTCTCCTCGAAGTAGGGCCACACGCGGGCGATGCAGTCCTCAAGGCACTCGGTGTAGGGCAGCTCGTCTGCCGGCACGTCGCGATACATCTGCTGCGCGTGCGGGTCGCGCGCGTCTTCCGGCTCGAGCGCGGGCGGGCGCACGTCGAACGAGCGACGCCAGATGAGCACCTGCTCGTCGCCGTGCTTGGCGGCGGCGTCTGCCTTGTTGAGGCCCTGCAGCGCGCCGTAGTGGCGCTCGTTGAGCTTCCAGGTCTTCACGACGGGCAGCCACTCGCGGTCGAGCTCGCCGAGCACGATGTCGAGGGTGTGGATGGCGCGCTTGAGCCGCGAGGTGTAGCAGACGTCGAAGTCGAAGCCCTCCTCGGCCAGAGCGCGGCCGCCCGCGTGAGCCTCGGCGCGGCCTTCGTCGGTGAGGTCCACGTCCGTCCAGCCGGTGAACAGGTTGAGCTTGTTCCACTCGCTCTGCCCGTGGCGGATGACCACGAGCTCCATGGTGTCGTTGCCCATGTGTTGCCTCCTTGTGCTTGCGGGGCCAGATTGCGGCCCCTCTCGTTTGCGCCTATAGTTTAGGTAGAAGTTTACTACGGTCAACTTGTAAGTTTACTGAAGCTAACACAGGCGCCACGCACGCGCTCGGCGCCTGGTTTTCTCGGGAGGATCCCCATGGGCATCACCGACGTTCTCGTCATCGCCGCCGTCGCGGTCGTGTTCGTGCTGTGCGTGCGCTCGATCGTGCGCTCGCAGAAGTCGGGGGAGTGCGCGGACTGCGCCTCGGGCGGCTCGTGCAACGCGCACAAGACGGGCCACTGCCGCGAGTCTGCCAAGCTCATGGCCGACGCCGCCGCCGCGGCGGCCCGCTTTGACGCCGAGAAGCGCTAGCGGCCCACTCACGTCGCCCTACCGCTCGCCTATGGCGAAATCGCGGGTAACAGCCTAGAAACACGCATGTGAGACAGTGGGCCCGTTAGGTTGGGACAGCGCTGCGCCGCCTCCGCGCCCGCATGCGCGCTTTGCAACGTCTGCGAGGTAGCTCGATGACAAACGAGCAGAACATCGACTTCGTCCTGCGCTCCGTCGAGGAGCGCGATATTCGCTTCGTGCGCCTGTGGTTCACCGACGTTCTCGGCAACCTCAAGTCGTTCGCCATCTCCCCCGAGGACCTCGAGGAGGCGTTCGAGGAGGGCATCGGCTTCGACGGCTCGGCCGTGGACGGCTTCGCGGCGCTCGAGGAGTCCGACATGCTCGCCTTCCCGGACGCGAGCACGTTCCAGGTGCTGCCGTGGCGCCCGTCCGAGAGCGGCGTGGCCCGCATCTTCTGCAACATCCGCACGCCGCAGGGAGACCCGTTCCCCGGTGACCCGCGCGCCTGCCTCTATCGCGCCTTCCGCGCCGCCGACAAGGCCGGCTATGTGCTGAACGTGAGTCCCGAGCTCGAGTTCTTCTACTTCAAGGAGGACACCACCGTCTCGCGCGGCTCTGCCGTGCCCGTGCCGCTCGACAACGCCGGCTACTTCGACCTCACGCCCGACGACTCGGCCCGCGACCTGCGCCGCGACCTCACGCTCGAGCTCGAGCAGATGTCCATCCCGGTCGAGTACTCCTACCACGCTGCCGCGCCCTCGCAAAACGGCGTGTCGCTGCGCTACTCGGAGGCCGTGACCTGCGCCGACAACATCATGACGGCCCGCCTCGTCATCAAGCAGACGGCCCGCCAGCACGGCATGTTCGCCTCGTTCATGCCCAAGCCGCTCTCCGGCGTGGCGGGTTCTGCGATGTTCCTCTCCCAGTCGCTGTTCGACCACGACGGCAACAACCTGTTCTGGGCCGAGGGCAAGGGCTCGGTGCACCACCTGTCCGCCACCGCGCAGCACTACGTGGCCGGCCTGCTCAAGTACGCGCCGGAGTTCGCGCTCGTCACGAACCCCACGGTGAACTCCTACAAGCGCCTCGTTCCCAACGGCGAGGTTCCCTGCTACGCCACGTGGGGATCCAAGAACCGCTCCGCGTTCGTGCGCGTGCCCACCTACAAGCCCGGCAAGCAGCTGAGCCGCCGCGTGGAGCTGCGCAGCCCCGATCCCACGTGCAACCCCTACCTCACCATGGCCGTGACGCTCGCCGCGGGCATGAGGGGCATCGCCGAGGAGCTGCCGCTGCCCGAGGAGTCCAGCGTGCCGTTCTCCGAGCTCGCGAAGAGCGGCGTGACGCGCCTGCCTCACGACCTGGGCGAGGCCGTCGAGGCGTTCGAGGGCAGCGAGCTCATGCGCGAGACGCTCGGCGATCACATCTTCAACTACCTGCTCACCGAGAAGCGCGAGGAGTGGGCCGAGTACTCGCAGACCGTGACCGACTGGGAGCTGCGCCACTACTACGGCGGCTTCTAGCGCTCGATTTCGCATGAGGGCACGCCGTTTATTCATGGCGGCGTGTCCCGGCTATTTCGTAATTGAGAATTATGCAAAGAAATCGAGTATTTTCACTTGCTGATGCAAAATTCTGAGTACAATAGCAACCGTCGATAACGACAACGCATAAAAGTAACCATTGATTCGTCGCCATGCATACAGGGAAGTCAGCTTCTCGCAGTGGCGGATCTCAGCCGCGCCCAGGGGCGCGAGAAAAGGGGAGACATCATGAAGAACATGAGCAGGCGCGAGTTCCTCGGCACCGCGGGCGCCTTCGCTGGCATCCTCGCTCTGGCCGGCTGCGGCTCCACGGGCGGCAACACCGCCTCCACCACCACGGCCGCCAGCACCGCCGCCGCCACGGGCGACCTTTCGCTCATCACCGCCGGCAAGCTCACCGTGGGCACCTCGCCCGACTTCCCGCCGTTCGAGAACCTCGAGAACGACGAGTACGTGGGCCTCGACATGGACCTCGCCAAGGCCCTCGCCGACAAGCTCGGCCTCGGGCTCGAGATCAAGAACCTGCAGTTCGACGCCATCGTCCCGGCCGTTGCCGCCGGTGGCCAGGTCGACCTGGGCATCTCCGGCATCACGATCGAGCCCGAGCGCGAGGAGCAGGTGAACTTCACCGACCCCTACTACATCGATGACCTGGGCATCGTTGCCATGAAGGACAACGCCGACGTCACGGCCGACACCTACGCCGACGCCCTGAACCAGGCCGGCGTCGTCATCGCCGTGCAGTCGGGCACCACGGGCGAGTCCTACGCCCAGGAGAACTTCCCCAACGCCACGACCCAGCCCTACGGCAACGCCACCGACAGCTTCGCCGCGCTGCAGTCCGGCCAGGCCAGCGCTGTCATCACCAACAACGCCGTTGCCGCCAAGATGGTCGCCGACGCCTACAAGGACGCCCAGGTCATCAAGGAGATCGCCACGGGCGAGGAGTACGGCATCTGCGTGAACAAGGACAACGACGCGCTGCTCTCCGCCGTGAACGACGCCCTGTCCGCGCTCACGAGCGACGGCACGGTCGACTCCATCACCAACAAGTACTTCGGCTAGTATCTCGTAAGGTACAGACGGTCCCTGCCCCTCTCCCGAATGCGGGGGAGGGGCGTTTGCCATAAAGGACGGATCTTCATGCAGGACAGCAACAAGCCCAGGACCGGCGCCCGCCGGGGCGTTCTCGCGCTCGCGTGCGCTCTTGTCGCCGCGTGCGCCCTCGCCCTCTCGGCCCCCACCGGCGCCCTCGCCCTCGAGACGGCCAAGTGCTCGGCCAAGCCCAACGGCAGCGGCTCGAGCGACGTGCTCGGCGGCCAGGAGACGCGCATCACGTGGGAGGGCCAGGCAGACGACTCCGAGCAGCTCAAGAGCATCTCGATCACGCTGCCGGAGGGCACGTCGTACTCCACCGACGACGCCCGTCTCACGCTGCTGTCCGGCGCAGACCTCATGACGCGCGAGCGTCCCAAGACCGACGTGAGCTCAGACGGCCAGACCGTGACGTTCACGCTCGGTGACGCCGCGCCCGCCGGCTCCTACGTGCGCCTCGAGCTGTACAAGATAGTGTTTCCCATCTCGGGTGGAGACGAGCAGGTCAGCGGCTCCTACACCCTTGCGGACGGCTCGACGCACGACATCTCGAACATCCCCGCCATCACCGTGACGGGCACGAGCTTCTGGGACTCCGCCTCCAACTGGCTCAAGGACCAGGAGTGGGTCCAGAAGTGGAACGAGAACACGTTCCTGCGCCTGTTCCTCAACCCGCCCATTCTCGTCTCGAGCATCCCGTCGGTGTTCCAGGGCTTCCTCATGGCGCTCGCCATCGTGCTCGTGGCGTTCCCGCTGGCCATCCCGTTCGGCTTCATCCTGGCGCTCATGCGCATCTCCAAGCCGCGGGTGCTGCGCGCCATCTCGGGCTTCTACGTGAACATCGTGCGAGGCACGCCGGCGTTCCTGCAGATCTACATCGCCTTCTTTGGCCTGCCGCTCGCCGGCGTCCAGATCCCGAGCTACCCGCTGGGCGTCGTGGTGCTCGCGATGAACTCGGCCGCCTACCTGTGCGAGATCTTCCGCGCCGGCATCCAGTCCATCCCCAAGGGCCAGAGCGAGGCCGCTCGCTCGCTGGGCATGACGAGTGCGCAGACGATGATCTACATCATCATCCCGCAGACGTTCCGCAACGTCCTTCCCACGATGACGAGCGAGTTCATCCTGCTGTACAAGGACACGTCGCTGCTCGCCGCCGTTGGCGTCATGGAGGTCGTCATGTACTCCAAGACGATCGTGGCCGCCACGGGCTCCATCACGCCCTACATCGTCGCCGCCCTGTTCTACCTCGTGGTGACGATCCCGCTTGCCCGTCTCGTGAGCAAGCTCGAGGCGCGCATGCTCGGCACCGACACGGGCACGCGCCGTCGCAAGAAGTCTCTGAAGGAAGCCGGCGTCATCGACGGCGACCACATCGCGTAGGGGAGTGCAGACCATGGCAGACAACACGCAGGCCCAGCAGGGCGCGCAGGCAAGTGACGAGGTCGTCGTCTCCATCCGCGACCTGCACAAGACCTACGACGGGCAGACCATCATCCTGAAGGGCATCGACCTGGACGTCCACCGCGGCGAGGTCGTCGTGGTTCTCGGCCCGTCGGGCTCGGGCAAGTCCACGATGCTTCGCTGCGTCAACCTGCTCGAGACGCCCACGAGCGGCCAGATCCTGTTCGAGGGCCAAGACATCACGGCCAAGGGCGTCGACATCAACGCCGTGCGCCAGAAGCTTGGCATGGTGTTCCAGCAGTTCAACCTGTTCCCGCACCTGTCCGTGAAGAAGAACGTCATGATCGCGCAGGAGAAGGTGCTCAAGCGAAGCGCCGAGGAGGCCGAGAAGATCGCCATCGCCGAGCTCACCAAGGTGGGCTTGGCCGAGCGCATCGACTACATGCCCTCCCAGCTCTCCGGTGGCCAGCAGCAGCGCGTGGCCATCGCCCGCGCCCTTGCCATGAACCCGCACGTCATGCTGTTCGACGAGGCCACGAGCGCCCTTGACCCCGAGCTCGTGCGCGACGTCCTCGGCGTCATGCGCGACCTCGCCCGCGAGGGCATGACGATGATCGTGGTGACGCACGAGATGGGCTTTGCCCGCGACGTGGCCGACCGCGTCGTGTTCATGGACGGCGGCGTCATCGTGGAGGAGGGTTCGCCCGAGGAGGTCTTCGACCACCCCAAGAGCGAGCGCACCAAGGAGTTCCTCGGCAACATCAAGGACGTGTGACATGTCAAAGGGGACGGGTTCCGTTGTCATGTCAAAGAGACCCGTCCCCTCTGTCAGGGTGTCGCTGTTGGTAACGGGGCGGTAACGCATGCTCCCCTGTTTGGACCATTGGCCGATGCAAACGCCCAAATCGTGCTAATCTCATTGACATAAGCGCAGATGAGTAGGTCTGGGGCGCCTTGCGTCCCAAGGACACGGGAGCACCCTCATGCACCACAAGAAGGTCCTTCTCATATCGCGAACGACGAGGCTCCACGACCGCATGCGCGAGCTCTCCCACGAGCTCGACATCTCGGTCCTTCTCGCTACGCCCGACACGTTCGACCAGGCCATCACGAGCACGGCCGACTTTGGGCTCGTGACGCTTGACCTCGCAGGCATCTCGGACGACCTGGTTTCGCGTGTGGTCGCCTACTCCTCCGAGAACGGCTGCATCCCCATCCTGCTCGTCACCGACGAGGACCGCCTCGGCCAGCTTCGCATGCCCGTGCAGGGTCGCAACGACTTCATCCTCTCCGGCGGAAGCGCCGCCGAGTTCGAGGCGCGCATGACCCAGCTGCTGTGGCCGGGCGAGGAGAACACCCCGAGCGACATCGTCGTCATCGACAACATGACGATCAACCTGGCCACCTACCAGATCACGATCGACGACAAGCTCGTCGACCTCACGCTCATGGAGTACTCGCTGCTGAGCTTTCTGGCCACGCACCCCTCGCGCGCCTACTCGCGCGAGACGCTGCTGCACCGCGTCTGGGGCTTCGAGTACTGCGGCGGCACGCGCACGGTCGACGTGCACATCCGTCGCGTGCGCTCCAAGGTGGGGCCGCAGGTCGCGAGCCACATCGTCACCGTCCGTGGCGTGGGCTATCTGTTCAAGCTGTAGGCGGGGTGCGTCTGCGCCGGCGCTAGACCGCCCGCGGGGCACCCATTTTTCAGATTGCTGCAAGCGTTGTCGCATGCGGGTGGTCGCGGGCCGCCCGCATGTTCTTTTCAGCTATGTGGGGTACAACGACAGTGACAGCAACGCGGCCGAGGGCCGCCATCCAAAGGAGTGGACATGTCAGACACGTTCGTTTCCGGCGGCCCGGTGCCGCCCCAGGCCCCACAGCCCCAACCCATGGCGCCGCAGCCGCAGCAGCCCAAGCGCCCGCGCAAGCCGCACCCCGGCCTGAAGGCCCTGCTGTTCGGCCTTCTCGGCGGCGTGATTGGAGCCGTTGCCGTGGTGGCGGTGCTTCTCGTGGGCGGCTTCGTGGTACTGCCCTCCTCGTCCTCCTCGAGCAAGGCGAGCACGTCGGGTGCGACCTCCACGAGCCAGGCCGTGACGGTCAACTCCTCCGACAGCACCGACACGACGCTCGCGAACGCCGTGGCCCAGAAGGCGCTGCCCTCCGTGGTCTCCATCAACGTGACCACGAGTGACGGCGAGGGCGTGGGCTCGGGCGTCATCCTCGATACGGACGGCAGCATCCTCACGAACTACCACGTCATCGACGGTGCGCAGTCCATCACCGTCTCGGCCAACGGCAAGAGCTACGATGCCACGGTCGTGGGCTCCGACGAGTCGAGCGACCTGGCCGTCATCAAGATCGACGCCGGCGACGACGCGCTCACGCCCATCGAGGTGGGCGACTCCAGCACGCTCGAGGTGGGCGACTGGGTCATGAGCCTGGGCAGCCCGTTTGGCCTCGAGCAGTCCGTCTCTACGGGCATCGTGAGCTCGCTGTACCGCTCCACGATGCTGCAGAGCACGTCGGGCAACACCATCTACACGAACCTCATCCAGACCGACGCCACCATCAACCCCGGAAACTCCGGCGGCGCCCTCGTGAACGACAAGGGCCAGCTCGTGGGCATCAACTCGCTCATCGAGAGCTACTCGGGCTCCAGCTCGGGCGTGGGCTTCGCGATTCCGGGCAACTACGCGGTGGAGGTTGCCCAGAAGCTCATCGCCGGCGAGACGGTGACGCACGCCTACATCGGCGGCTCGTTCCAGACCGTGACGGCCAACAACGCCCGCAGCAACAGCCTGTCGGTGAACCAGGGCGCCTACGTGGCCGAGCTTGCCAGCGACGGCCCCGCGGCCAAGGCAGGGATCCAGCAGGGTGACGTCATCACGGCGCTCGATGACGAGGAGATCACGAGCTCCGACGCCCTCGTGCTGGCCGTGCGCTCGCACAGCGTGGGCGACACCGTGACCGTGACGCTCATGCGCGGCAGCAAGCAGATGCAAGTGCAGGTGACGCTGGGATCCGACGAGGCGCTCCAGCAGCAGCAAGAGAGCGACAGCTCGTCGCAGGGTTCGCTTCTCGAGCAGTACCTCGAGCAGTACGGCCAGCAGTACGGCAACTCCGGAAACTCCGGCAACGGGTTTAGCCGCAGGTAGAAGGCAGGGGCGAGGCGCACGCGCGTCTCGCCCCTTTTTGATGGCGGGCGCCTGTCGTGAACAGGGTGAACAGGGGACGTACCCCTGTTCACGCCGCACCCTCCTGTTCGCGCGGCTTGTCCGATGCGTGCGGTACCATTTGAGGCCGAGACACGACCGACGGGAGACGCGCATGGCAAGCGAGAAGAACGTGCAGGCAGAGGGACAGACGTCGCTGTTCGGCGACGATTCGGCAGGTGGTGCGCCGGCGCCCGCGGCGTCTCCGCGCGCCCGCGCCGCCGAGCTCAACCGCCTGCTCAACACGTATGCCTACCGCTACTACGCGCTCGACGACCCCGCCGTCACCGACGCCGAGTTCGACCGCCTGCTGCGCGAGCTCCAGGCCATCGAGGAGCTGCACCCCGAGCTCGTCACGCCCGACTCCTACACCCAGCGCGTGGGCGGCTACGTCTCCGAGCAGTTCGAGCCCGTGCGCCACGCGCAGCGCATGTACTCCATCGACGACGCCATGAACCTCGAGGAGCTCGACGAGTGGCTTGCCCGCACCGACGAGGCCCTCGGCGTCACGCCCGAGCACCCGGTGGCCTACACCTGCGAGCTCAAGATCGACGGCCTGGGCGTGGCCCTCACGTACCGCGACGCCCAGTTCGTCCGCGCCGCCACGCGCGGCGACGGCACGACGGGCGAGAACGTCACCGCCAACGTGCTCACGATCCATGACATCCCCCACGCGCTTGCGCCTGAGGGCCTCGCGAGCGTCGCGGATGCGGGCCTCGGCCAGTCTATCGAGGTGCGCGGCGAGGTCTACATGCCCAAGCACAGCTTCGTGCGCCTCAACGAGGACGCGGACGCCGCGGGCCGCGAACCCTTCGCCAACCCGAGAAATGCCGCCGCTGGCAGCCTTCGCCAGAAGGATCCCAAGGTCACGGCGCACCGCGACCTCGAGACGTTCATCTACGCCGTGGCCGACGAGGCGCCGCTTTCCGTCTCCACGCAGTGGCAGTTCCTGCAGTGGCTGCGCGCCTGTGGCTTCAACGTGAACCCCAACGCCGCGCGCTGCACGAGCGCCCACGAGGTGCACGACTTCTGCGCCCGTGCGCTCGAGCATCGCGAGGAGCTCGACTACGACATCGACGGTGTGGTCGTGAAGGTGGACTCGTTCGCCGGCCAGGAGGCGCTTGGCTTCACGGCGCGCGCGCCGCGCTGGGCCATCGCGTTCAAGTTCCCGCCCGAGGAGAAGCGCACGGTCCTGCGCGAGATTCGCATCCAGGTGGGCCGCACGGGCGTGCTCACGCCCGTCGCCGAGTTCGACCCGGTGCTCGTGGCCGGCTCCACCATCGCGCGCGCAACGCTGCACAACATCGACGAGGTGCGCCGCAAGAACGTCCGCGTGGGCGACACGATCGTGGTCCACAAGGCCGGCGACGTGATTCCCGAGGTCGTGGGCCCCGTGCTGGAGCTGCGTCCGGCAGACTCGGTGGACTTCGAGATGCCCGCCGTGTGCCCCAGCTGCGGCAGTCCCGTCGTGCGCGAGGAGGGCGAGGTGGCCTATCGCTGCGTCTCCATCGACTGCCCGGCGCAGGCCCACGAGCGCCTGTGCCACTGGGTGAGCCGCAAGGCCATGGACATTGACGGCATGGGAGACGAGCTCATCGGCAAGCTCGTGGCCGCCGGTCTCGTGTCCGACGTCGCAGACTTCTACGACCGCCTCACCGTCACGGCGCTCGCCGCGTGCCCCACGGGCCGCGTGAGCGTGGCGGGAGACGACATCCTCGTGGGCAAGACGATCGCCGCCAAGGTCATGGAACAGATCGAGCAGAGCCGCCACGCGGGCCTGGCACGCGTGCTGTTTGGCCTGGGCATCCGCCACGTGGGCGAGCAGGTGGCCCGCTCCATCGCGCGCGAGTTCGGCTCGCTGGGCGCGCTCGTGGAGGCCGACGAGGAGCGCATCGCCGCCGTGGAGGGCGTGGGTCCCAAGATCGCCCACAGCGTGCGCGAGTTTCTGTCCGTGCCCGAGAACCTCTCCGTCATCGAGCGCCTGCGCGAGGCCCGCGTGAGCCTGGAGGAGGAGCGCCCGGCAGACGAGCCCGCCCAGACACTCGCCGGCCTCACGTTCGTGCTCACCGGAACGCTCGAGCGCCACAAGCGAGACGACGCCAAGGCGGCGCTGCAGGCCTTTGGCGCCAAGGTGTCCGGCTCGGTCTCCAAGAAGACGAGCTACGTGATAGCTGGTGTGGCCGCCGGCTCCAAGCTCACGAAGGCCCAGCAGCTTGGCGTGCCCGTGCTCGACGAGGATGCGCTCGAGCAGATCCTGGCCACGGGCGAGGTCCCGGGCGGCGAGCGCAATGAGTAGGCGCGTCGACACGGTGGACGAGAACGGCTTCAGCACCCGCGTGCTTGCGGGCGATGCCCTACCCGGCGGCACCTCGGTCCATGGCGACCACTACCGGCCCGTCGCTGGGGAGATGGACTGCGCCGAACGCCCGCACTTTGGGCGCATCGACTTCGAGCGACTGCCCAACACGAGAGACCTCGGCGGCCTTCCCGCGGCGGGCGGCCGGCGCGTGCGCCGCGGCCTGCTGCTCCGCAGTGGCCTTCTGTGCTGGGCGAGCGACGACGACCTGCGCCGCCTGCGTGACGACTACCACCTGCGCGCCGTCGTGGACTTCCGTGGCGCCGACGAGCTGGCCGAGACACCCGACCCCATGCGGCTTCTGCCGGGTACTCGCCTCGTCCACGCGGACGTGCTGAACGGGGTGTTTGCGGGCATCACCCAGAGCGCCGAGTCGCGGCGCAGGTTCCAGCAGCTCAAGGACGACGTTGAGGACCCGGCGGGCTTTCTCGCCGAGTTCTACCCGCACCACCTCACGTCCGAGGCGGGCATCGCGGCCTACGCGCTGTTCATTCGCACGATTCTGGAGACCGACGACGGGGCCGTGCTGTGGCACTGCCACGTGGGGCGCGACCGCTGCGGTATGGGCTCGATGCTCATCGAGGGCATCCTGGGCGTTCCCATGCCCGCCATGGAGGACGACTACCTCGCCACGAACCTCTACACCGACGAGCCCTCCACCCTGCGCGCCGACGCGAACCTGCGCTTCATCCGGCTTGCGGCCGCGGCGCTCGAGCGGCAGTGGGGTGGTATCGACGGCTACGTGCGAGACGCCCTGGGCGTGACGGACGCCGACGTCGCCGAGCTGCGCGCCCGCTACCTGGAGTAAGAAGCGCGCCCAAAGGGGCTCGAACGACAAACTCCGCCTCCGGGGATGGTTTTGGTCGATTTTCTCGTCCAAAACGTCTTCAGAGGCGGAGTTTGCTTGTTTTATCCCGGGAGGCGGAGTTTGTCGCTCGCGTGCCTAGGCGAGGACGTCTGAGGCGGCGAGCCAGGCGGGGGTCTCGGCGCTCACGATGCGGGCGCAGGCGTAGGCGCGAGACAGGCTCACGACGCTTGCGGCCTGGTAGGCGCCGGACGGCATGAGCTCGAGCGCGAGCGCGCAGTCCGCGTGCGCGTCGTCCACGAGGGCGAGCGGCAGGAGCAGCAGCATGCGGTTGCGTGCGGCGTCGTAGGCGGGTGCCACATGGCGGTAGCTGCGGCGGGTACGGGCGCGCGACAGCTCGATGGCGTCCTCGAGCGCACGGCAGGCGCGGCGGAAGCGACCCGGCTCATCGGCGATGGCGCGGGCGAGGTCGCGCATGGCGCGGGCGTGGGCCGCGGGCGTCTGGGCCTCGCTAAGGCCGGCGAGCATCGCCTCGGCGCCAGTTCCGGCAACGAGCTGGGACACGAAGCCCTGCGGCAGGCGGTCGAGGCCCGCGGAGAGCAGGGAGCGGTAGTCGGGGATGACCATGGCCTCGGGGCGCAGCACGATATTGTCAATGCTTTCGAGGTAGCTCACCCGTGCCGGCAGCTGCGGCAGCGTGGCCGAGAGGCGAGCGCCAAGCTCGCCCGAGCCGGCCGTGGCAAAGCCGTCGAGGTGCCAGGGGATATCGGCGCCGGTGGGGGAGAGAACCGCGTAGAGCTCCTCGTCCATGGGCGTGGAAAGGCCGGTGTCGAACGCGGCGAGCGAGCCGTCTGCGGCAAGCGCGAGCGCGTCCGTGGTGCGGACACGGGCGAGCGTGGAGGCGAGGTAGTCTCGCAGCACACCGTAGCGGCCGGCCTTGCCCACGCCCTCGCCGGGGTAGTTCCACTTCTCGGGTGCCGCGGCCGTCGCGAGCGTGCCGAGCGCGGCCTCCCACGTGCCGATCTCCATGAACTGTGCGAGGTCGCGGACGGGGTCGGCGTCGGTGGCCTGGGCGGGCGAGAGCTGGGTCCAACAGCCGCCCTCGGCCTGGGGAAGGCCCTCGATGCCGGCGGCCTCGTGGGCGCTGCCCGTGCCGTCGTCTCCGTCGACGAGCGTGAGCTGCCAGCGGCGGGAGTCGCCGGCCTTCGCCTGGCGGCGGATGGTGACGGTGAGCGGGGCGGAGCCGTCCTCGTGCAGGTAGCGCAGCGGGAACGTCACGAGGTTGCGCGAGCCTGAGGCCGTGCCCGTGGCGCGGGCCACGCGCAGGTCCTCGTCGAGGACGCGGTTGACGTCTGCGTCGAAGGGCAAAAGGCGCGTGAGCAGGCCGAGAATGGCGGGCTTGACCGAGACCTCGTCCGCGAACGAGCGCGGGAGGTCGTCTCGCGTGTGCGCGACGGGCGCGGGCGCGGCGACGGCTGCGGGCGCCGGCGCGGGCGTGGGCGCAGGCTCCGGCTCCGGCGCGGGCGTCTGCGCGGCGATCTGCTCGAGGATGGAGGGGACGGCGGTGACAGCGGGGACGGGGCCAGCTGTCACCTCAGGCTCGGGCTCGGGCTTCTCGACGGGCTCCTCAGCCACGGGCTCAACGATATCCTCGGCGGGCTCGGGCTTAACGGCCTCCTCGGCCTTCTCGACGGGCTCCGGCTCCGGCGCAGCCACGGGCTCCGGCTCCGGCTCCGGCGTAGCCACGGGCTCCGGCTCGACCTTCGGCGCAAGCGTCTTGGGGCGCACGGGCTTCACGGCGCCCTTCTTGCGCTTCCAGGGCTTGCCGCCCTTGCCCGTGGGCTTCTTGGACTCCTCGGCCGCGGCCAGCGCCTCGTCCCAATCTGCGCGCGGCGTCACGGTGACGTAGTGGCGGCCGCCCTTGAACGTCGTGAGCTGGCAGAAGTCGCCGAGCTTGGCAAAGAGCGCCTCGGCGTCGTCGTAGCCTAGGTTCTCGGGCGTGATGCCGGCCTCGCCGAGCGCCTCGAGCACGCGGGGCATGAACGCCTGGCGTCCGCAGCCAACGGCGTCCCTCAGCAGGGCGTACAGGTAGAGCTTGTTGGCCTCCGTGAGCGTCACGGGGCCCTCCTCGGTCAGGTGCTTCTTTGCCATGCTGTTCCTCGTTCCATGTGTGGCGCGAGGCGCCGCGGCATCGTTGCCCCGGGGTTCGCCTCGCGCGTGATTGTCTGCTCCCTAGGCTATCACGATGCCGCTCGCGCGCGGTATAGTCGAGGCGTTTGACCACGCCTAAGGAGGACCCATGCCCGGCTATGAACCCAAGCCCAGCGACGTGCTCGAGCGCTTCCTGCGCTACGTGCAGGTCGACTCCCAGTCCGACCCCCACAACGAGGACGAGACGCCCTCGACCACCCGCCAGCACGACATCGCGCGCCTGCTCGCAGACGAGCTCGCCGCGCTTGGCTGCGAGGACGTCACGCTCACCGAGCACGCCTACGTCACGGCCTCGCTTCCCGCGAGCGTCGGCGCCGAGGGGCTGCCCGCCCTGGGGCTCATCGCCCACATGGACACGGCGCCCGACGCCCCGGCCAGCGGCGTGCGCCCGCACATCGTCCACTACGAGGGCGGCGAGCTCGTCCATGGCGAGCGCGACGGCAAGCGCGTCGTGACCACGCCCGAGGAGCTCCCGGCGCTTGCCACCCACGTGGGCGAGGACCTCGTCTGCACGGACGGCACCACGCTGCTTGGCGCCGACGACAAGGCCGGTGTGGCGGAGGTCGTCGCCCTCATCGCGCGCCTCGCCGCCACCCCTGAGCTGCCGCACCCCTGCATCAAGGTGGCGTTCGTGCCCGACGAGGAGATCGGCCACGGCGCGGCGCTGCTCGACCTGGACGCATTCGGCGCCACGTGGGCCTACACCGTGGACGGCGAGGAGCTCGGCGAGTTCAACTGGGAGTGCTTCTCGGCCAGCCAGGCTTCCGTGACGGCGCATGGCGTCGAGGTGCACCCCGGCAGCGCCAAGGGCGTCATGGTGAACGCCATCACGCTGCTGCGCGAGTTCGACGAGCTGCTGCCGGCCGCCGAGCGCCCGGAGTACACCGAGGGCTACGAGGGCTTCTTCCACCCCATCGAGGTCTCGGGCGGCTCGGGCGAGGCCACGCTCACCTACATTGTGCGCGACTTCGACGCCAAGCGCTTCGCCGCCCGCGAGCAGCAGCTTCGCGACTGCGCGGCCTTCCTCAACGCTCGCTACGGTGACGGCACCGTCACGGTGGAGATCCGCGAGCAGTACCGCAACATGGTCGAGCACCTGCGCGGCATGGACTTCCTTCGCGACAACGCGCTCGACGCCATGGCGGCCTGCGGCATGGAGCCGCGCGTGGTGCCCGTCCGCGGCGGCACCGACGGCGCCCAGCTCACGCTGCGCGGCCTGCCGTGCCCCAACCTGCCCACGGGTGGGTACAACTTCCATGGCGTGCGCGAGTTCATTCCCGTGCGCAGCATGGAGCTCATGGTGGACGCGCTCGAGCAGCTCGTGGCGCGCTTCGCCGTGGCCCAGAAGTAGCGTCTGGCGGGCTCCGGCCGGCGTCCTGCGCGTGGCCGGCGCCCGCCTCTGGGGCCGGTGCCGCCGGCCCGCCCGCTCGTTCGCCTCGCAATCGAAGGGACTCACATGATCAAGCTCATCGCCTCCGACATGGACGGCACGCTGCTCGACGAGAACTCTCAGGTGCCGCCCGAGACCTATGGCCTCATCCACGAGCTGCACGAGGCGGGCGTGCACTTCGCCGCGAGCTCGGGCCGGCGCCTCGACACGCTCCACGAGTTCTTTGCGCCCGTCGTTGACGAGATGGACTTCGTGGCGAGCAACGGGGCGCAGGTCATGGTGGATGGCGCGCTCATCGACCGCGAGGTGTTCTCGCACATTGGCCTGCAGCGGCTCAAGGAGACGGTGGACCGCTTCGACTGCCTGCACATCGCGCTGTTCGACCGCACGCGCAGCTTCCTGCTCGACGACGAGGACTGCTTCGAGCGCGAGATCGACAAGGACCTGCTCTCGGCCGTGCGCGTCTACGACGTGCCCGAACCCGAGGTGAACATCCTCAAGGCGTCGATCTTCTGCGACACGCCCGCCTACACGATGGACATGGCCTACGTGCTGCAGCGCGAGCTGGGCGACTGGTTCGTGTTCGCGCCGTCGGGCTCCAAGTGGATCGACGTCATGCAGATGGGCGTGAGCAAGGCGTCGGGCATCCAGCAGATCATGCACCACCTGGGCATCGAGGCCAGCGAGGTCATGGCGTTTGGCGACGCAATGAACGACTACGAGATCCTGCGCCTGGTGGGGCATCCCGTTGCGATGGGCAACGGGCGCTACGCCGCCAAGCAGATTGCCGAGCGCGTGATCGGCAGCAACACCGAGCAGGCCGTTCAGGCCGAGATGAGGCGCGTGCTTGCGGGCATGCGCGGTTAGGGGGACGTGATGGGTGCGGCGACGATGGCTCCCCGCGAGACGAAGCGCGCGAGCGAGAACGACGAGGTGGGCGGCCCCGTCGTGAGGCAGTACGTGGTTGTTGACCGCTCGCTGGGCATGAGCGCGGGAAAGCTTGCGGCGCAGGTGGCGCACGCGAGCGTGGCGGCGCTTCTTGCGGGTACGCAGCGCTACGTCGATGAGGGCGACGCCGGCGCGGCGCCCATTGGCCTGGAGTGGGGCGGAAGCCTCGCGCGCACCTCGGTCGATGCCGACGTGCTTGCGGCGTGGGTGCGCCAGGGCGAGCCCAAGATCGTGCTGGCGGTGGACGGCGAGCGCGCGCTGGCGTCGCTCGTGAACCGTGCGGAGAGCCGCGGCCTCATGGAGGGGATGGACTTCTTCTGCATCCGCGACGCCTGTCGCACCGAGCTCACGCCCGACGCGAGCGGTAGCCGCTGGACCTGCGTGGGATTTGCTCCCATGGACGTGGAGACGATTGCTCCCGTTACGGGCCAGCTGCCGCTGTATCGCTAACGAGTGGCATGGTTCTCGGGCGGCGGGGCCTTTGCGGGCCTCGCCGCCCGTTCGTTTTGCCGAATGTGCAAAAACGAATAGAGGTTTGTGCGGTGAAAATCGAGCCGATGGCAGTAATTGGCCTCGAGAGTGCGATGAGGGCCCGTCTCCTGCCTGCGCACGGATGCTTGGTGGCTTAGTTTCCGAACGAATTGACGAATTCGTTCGGAAACGCAAGGCGTTGACTGACGGCTACCGCACAAACCTAGGGTGTTTTTTGCAATCTTGGGGTCACGACCGCACTCTCGAAGGCCTTTTCTGCCATCGGCGTCGAATCGAACCTGCCAGACCAAAGATGTGGCAAGTCTCCATGCCTTGGAATTGCCGCATGCGCGCGTCCGGATTGGGAATACAGTACCTAACGTTATTAGGTATCTGACTCCAGACGCCGCAGCCCCTGCGCCGCGGCGCAGAAACGGACCCCACTGCATGATTGAGATCAAGGACATCTCCAAGTCCTACAAGACGGGCGACTTCGTGCAACGGGCGCTTGACGGCGTCTCCATCACGTTTCGCGAGAGCGAGTTTGTGGCCGTGCTTGGTCCCTCGGGCTCGGGCAAGACGACGTTCCTCAACATCCTTGGCGGCTTCGACCACGCAGACTCCGGCGACATCGTCGTGAACGGCGTTTCCACCAAGGACTACACGGACGCGGACTGGGACACATACCGCAACCACCGCATCGGCTTCGTGTTCCAGAGCTACAACCTCATTCCCCACCAGACGATCCTGCAGAACGTCGAGCTTGCGCTCACACTCGCCGGCGTGGGCCGCACGGAGCGCCGCGAGCGTGCGCGTGCGGCGCTCGAGCGCGTGGGCCTGGGCCAGCACGTCAACAAGCGCCCGGCTCAGCTCTCCGGTGGCCAGATGCAGCGCGTCGCCATCGCCCGCGCTCTCGTGAACGACCCAGAGATCGTGCTAGCAGACGAGCCCACGGGCGCCCTGGACACCGAGACGGGCATCCAGGTCATGGACCTGCTGGCCGAGGTGGCCCGCGACCGCCTCGTCATCATGGTGACGCACAACCCGCAACTCGCCGAGGACTATGCCACGCGCATCGTGCGCATCAAGGACGGCCGCGTCGTGGGAGACTCGCGTCCCATCGAGGCGGGCGAGCTCGAGGGCCTTCGCGCCGCCGAGAAGGGCTCCGAGCAGCCCCGACACCGCTCGTCCATGGGCTTTCTCACGGCGCTGGCGCTCTCTGCCAACAACCTCATGACGAAGAAGGGCCGCACCGCCATGACGGCGTTCGCCGGCTCGATTGGCATCATCGGCATCGCGGCGATCCTCGCGCTCTCGAACGGCGTGAACGAGTACATCGCGCGCGTTGAGCAGGACACGCTGTCGAGCTACCCGCTGTCCATCGCCAAGCAGAGCTACGACATGTCGGGCATGCTCACCGGCGACGACGCGAGCACCCAGACTGCCGGCGACAACACGGACGCGAGCACCATCGATCCCTCGCAGCCCATCCCGGAGGCCACGATCCTTCGCGACATGTTCGCGAGCGTGAAGTCCAACGACATGACGAGCTTCAAGAGCTGGCTCGACGCCGGCGGCGACGGCATATTCGACGACGTGAACGCCATCCAGTACGACTACGGCATCACCCCGATCGTCTACCGCGAGAACGGCGACGGCTCCGACCCCACCAAGCTCGTGCCCAACAGCATGACGCAGGTCTACGGTGGCGGCGCCTCGAGCGCGGCCATGGCCGGCACGATGATGTCGTCGAGCGCGAGCGCCTTCAGCGAGATGCTCGACGACCAGACGCTGCTCGACTCGCAGTACGACGTCGTGGCGGGCCGCTGGGCGAGTGCGCCCGACGAGGCGGTTCTCGTGCTGTCTAGCTCGGGAAAGATCAGTGACTACACGCTCTACAGCATTGGCGTGCTCGACGTCAGCGAGATGAACGACCTTGTCTCGAGCGCCATGTCGGCGGACGGCGACGTCACAACGCCCGACACCGACGTCAACTTCACCTACGACGACGCGCTCAACACGAGCTTCAAGGTGCTGAGCCCGTCCGACACCTACAAGCGAAACGACGAGACGGGCGGCTGGACCGACATGTCCAACGACGCCGACTTCATGGCCTCGCAGGTGGCGGGTGGCCTCGACCTCAAGATCGTGGGCGTGGTGCGCCCCAACGGCAGCTCCGACGCGAACGCCCTGCAGTCGGGCGTTAACTACACGCACGGCCTCACCGAGGAGCTCATGGCGCGCGCCGCGAGCTCCGACATCGTAAAGCAGCAGCTTGCGAACCCCGACGTGGATGTGTTCACGGGCAAGACGTTCGATGAGCTGTCCGATGAGAGCAAGAAGGGCATGGACCTGTCGAGCGTCTTCTCGGTTGACGAGGCCGCGCTCAAGAGCGCATTCTCGTTCGACTCCTCGGCGCTGAGCCTTCAGGGCTTCGACGTCTCGGGCCTGGACATGGGCAGCGTCCAGATAGACCTGTCGGGCGTGGCGGACGGCATCGACATGGACCAGATCATGGCCGGCGCGCCCACGCCGGACCTCTCGGGCGCCATCGACGGCTCGCTTACGCCCGAGCAGCTCCAGCAGCTGAGCGCGGCCGCCACGCAGCTGCTGAATGGATTTCTCAAGTCCGAGCAGTTCAAGGGCGTGATGGACGAATACCTCAAGAACCCCTCGGCCGGCCTTGACGCGCAGAAGCTCGCCGACGCGTTCGGCGCCTACGTGGCCACGGACGCGGACGCCCAGCAGATCGTGGCGCAGCTGAAGGCCGCCCTTGGCGACGCCATCTCCGAGAGGCTCCAGCAGGTGCTCGCCGACTACGTCAAGAACAGCCTGGTGCCGTATCTGCAGGGCGTGGTCAAGCAGCTCACGACGCAGGTGAGCGAGCGCATCGCCCAGAGCGTCTCGAGTCAGCTGCAGGCGGGGCTCACGCAGGCGATGGGACAGTTTGCCTCGAGCATGGGCTCCCAGCTCGCGAGCGGGATGCAGAACGCCTTTACCGTGGACGCGAGCGCGTTCGCGAATGCCATCCACTTCAACATGACGGCCGAGGACCTCACCTCGCTCATGACGAGCTACGCCAACGCGAGCAGGCTCACCTACGACAACAACCTCTCCACGCTGGGCTATGCCGACGAGAACGACCCGGTGTCCATCAAGATCTATCCCGTGGACTTCGACGCCAAGGAGCGCGTGCTCGACCACATCGACGCCTATAACGACGAGGCCAAGGCCGCCGGCGAGGACGACCGCGCCATCTCCTACACCGACTACATGGGCGTCATCATGGGCAGTGTCACCGACATCGTGAACATGATCTCGCTCGTGCTCATCGCGTTTGTGAGCATCTCGCTCGTGGTGAGCTCCATCATGATCGGCATCATCACCTACATCAGCGTGCTCGAGCGCAAGAAGGAGATCGGCATCCTGCGCGCCATGGGCGCCTCGAAGGGCAACGTCGCCAACGTCTTCAACGCCGAGACGTTCATCGAGGGGCTCGTCGCCGGCGTGTTCGCCATCGCCGTGGTGGTTGCCGTTTCGTTCCCGGTAAACGCCTGGGTCGAGGCCACGCACAACGTGAGCAACATCATGAGCCTGTCGCCTGCGGCCGCGCTGGGGCTCATCGCGATATCGGTGCTGCTCACGGTGGTTGCGGGGCTCATCCCGTCGTTCTCGGCATCACGTCGTGACCCCGTGGAGGCCCTGCGCAGCGAGTAGTGCCATTGGGGACGGGTTCGTTTGTCATGCTTTGGCGCCGTCGGCGAGCTGGCCGGCGGCGCCCTTTTTGTGGCGTGGGTGCCGGGCGCCCACCTACAGTGTGAGCGTGGCGAGAAGCGCGGTGTGGTCGGAGCCGGGGATGGGGAGCGCCTCGAGGTCCGTCGCGGCGATGCCGCCGCTCGTCACGACGTGGTCGATGCCGCACAGTGGGGGGACGGCGGCGCCCGAGGGCCACGTGGCGACGATGCCCTGGCCCGCCTCGCGCGCGGCGTCGTGGAGGCTCGCGCCGCCCGCCTCGCCCTCGCCAAGCATCTCGCGGAAGGGCGCGTGGTCATACGTTGCGTTGAAGTCGCCGAGAAGGACGTAGCCAAGCCCTCCGTCTGTGGCAACGCGCTCGCGAACGACGCCGATCTCCTCGATGCTGCGCCTCCACAGGTCCCAGTAGCCCGGGCCCGGCGAGCACGTGTGGACCGAAACGAGCCGCACACGCGCTATGGAGCCGTCCTCGCGCTCAATCGAGACCGTGCCTGCCGGCATGGCCGAGGCGGACGAGCCGATGTCGTCGGTCGCAACGTCTGCCAGCGGGTGGGCGCTCCACACACCGTTGCCGTAGACGCCGTCGGACGAGGAGCGCTCGGAGTGGGGGAGCAGCTCGTCGATGCCGGCCGCCTCGAGCTCCTCGACGAAGTCGACCGTCGTCTCCTGCAGGGCGAGCACCTGCACGTGCTGCTCGCGCACGGCATTCACGATGCTCTGGGCGCTGGCGGCTCCCTTGTAGACGTTGCAGGTCATGACGCGAATCTGCGCGGCGCTCGAGGTCTCGAGCACCTGGTTCACGCGCGCCGAGGGCGAGGCGAGCGGCACCAGCCACATGGTCTCGAGCGCAAGCGCGGCGATGGCGACCACGCGGATGATCCGGCGACTCACGTGGCGATGCCGCCAGGCGCGTGGCGCGAACGTGAACGCGAGCGCAAGCGCGGCCGTGACGGCGTACAGGGGCGTCACCGAGGCAAGCCACGGGAGAAACGGCAGGTCAGAGAGGCTAGCGGGAAGCAGCCGGCAGCATACGCCAAGGGCCGTGGCCGCGGCCAGCATCCATGCGACTGTCCTCATCGTGCCTCCCTCGCACCCGCCGTTCCGTTGGGGCACCAACTATGCCACCATTTGGGTACTCTTCATGCAAACGGCAGGGAGTGGACGAGGAGAACGCATGCAAGGCAACGCGAGCCAGACAAGGATCGGCGCAGCCATACGGGCGGCCAACGACGCCCTTGCGCACCTCGAGCGCGCGGCGGACCTTCTCGACGACGCGGGCCGCTGGGGCGTCGTGGACATGCTGGGCGGCAGCTTTGCCACGACGCTGCTCAAGCACCGCAAGATCGACGACGCCCAGGACGAGGTGGACGCCGCCAAGCGCGCGTTGCAGTTCTTCGTGGGGCAGATCGACGGCATCGAGGGCGTGGGGCTCAACGTGGAGCTTGGCGGGGTGCTGCAGTTCTTCGACCTGTTCTGCGACAACGTGATCAACGACCTGTTCGCCCAGCGCCGAATCAAGGATTCGCAGCGTCGCGTTGACGAGGCAATCCGCGAGGTCAGGCGCGTGCGAGACCAACTCTGCAGGATGTGACGCTCATGGGACATGCGGGGAAGGGCGGGCTGACGGCCGCCGAGGAGGCGCGCTGCCTCAACGTGATTGGCGACTACGTGGCACGCCGAGACGTGCCCGCGCTCACGCGCGCGGCGCTTGCCGAGGCGGGCGTGAGCGGCGGCATGACAAACGAACCCGTCCCCAATGGCAGGGGGAGCGGGGCCAAGCTGTCACCGTGAGCGGTCTAGTGCATCACGTACATCGTCATCGTGGCCACGGCCAGCGGGCGGCCGTCCTGGTTGGTGAGCGTGACCTCGTTCACGATGGTCGTGCGGCCCCAGTGCAGCGCGCGCACGTCGATGTCCACCGTGTCGCCCGGCCAGCCGCCGTGCAGGTAGTTGATGGAGGCGTTCTGCGTCACGCAGTCCAGCCCGCGCGAGAACACGAGCGCGCCGCTTGAGGCGTCGCACAGCGTGAACAGCCAACCGCCGTGGGCAAAGCCGCGCGGGTTGAGGGCGTCGTCGGCAACGTGCGTGCGCAGGTGAATCCTGCGCGGCTCCACGCTCAGGAGCTCCATGTCTCCCAGGCAGCGTACCTCGCGAAAGTCGATGGGGAGGCGCTGCTCGAGAAGCCTCCTCTGCTCGTCGAGTGCCTGCTGGGTCATCGTGTTGCCGTCAGTCATGCGTGCGCGGACCTTTCTAGAACGAGAGATGGTAGGCCAGGCGGGGGTCGCCGTCGGCCAGGTGGATGATGCCACAGTAGGAGAACCCCGCCTTGGCGATGAGGTGCTGCATGGTCTTGTTGTCCTCGTGCGTGTCGACGCGGATGTCGTGCAGCCCCAGCGCCTCGGCGTGCTCGCGCGCGTAGGCCACGATGCTGGCGAACACGCCGTGCCCCGTGCCGTCGCTCGCGACGCGGTGGATCGTGACGTAGGGGGCGTCGTTGGGCCAGGAGCCCTCGTAGATGGTCTCGTACGTGGGGTCGGGCTCGGCGAACAGCATGAAGGCGAAGTGCGGCGCGTCGTTCTCGTCAACGCCCACGAGGCACGACCCCTGCTCGATGGCATGCGTGAGCTCGTCGGGGTAGGGGCGGCCGTCGGCCCACTGGGTGGGGTTGCCGTTCTCGGCCATGTAGCGGCGCGCGGCGGCGTAGATGCCGAGAAGGGCATCGAGGTCGGCGGGCCTTGCGTTGCGAATCTTCAAGGATTGCCTCCTGAGCTAAGCCGAGACAAGCGGGGTGAGCTCGCCCTGCGCCAGCAGCGTGACCTCGTGCATCGCGCGCGAGACGGCCGTGTAGAGGCGGCGGCGCGAGAGCGGGGTGTCGGGGTAGGTCTCGGTGCTGGCGTCGGGAATGATGACGTGGTCGAACTCGAGGCCCTTCGCCAGGCGAAGCGACATGAGCACGACGCCGGCGGCCGGCAGCTCGCGGTCGTTCTTGATGACGTCGACGGCGTCCCCGAGCTGCTTGGCAAGCCAGCTCACGGCGCCGTCGTCTGCGGCCACGACGGCCGTGAGGCCCTCGGCGTCGTGGGCCGCTGCGACCTCGGTGCGCAGGGCGTCGAGGAAGGCATCGCGGTCTGCGAGCGCCTCGATGCGCGGGGCCACGCCGGAGCGGTGGACGCTCGCGAGCTTCACGGGCTCGTCGTGCTCAACGAGGCCGCTGAACAGCGCCGTGATCTCTGGGCTCGAGCGGTAGCTCGTGAGCAGGCGGCACTCATCGACATGCCCGTGCGTGCGGCCGAACAGCTCGCGGATCTGGGCAAAGCTCGCCGTGCCCTCGCGGATGGCCTGGTGCTCGTCGCCGAGCATGAGGAAGTGTGCGCGGCTGAAGTGGCGGGCGAGCACCATGAGCTGGGCGGCCGTGTAGTCCTGGACCTCGTCGATCATGACGTAGCGCGCGTCTGTGTCGCCGCGGCCGGTCACAAGAAGGCGCAGGTAGAGCCACTCGCTGGCGCTCACGCTGGGCTTGCCCAGCATGCGCATGGCGATGCGGTCGAGGCGCAGCCACGCCAGGCGGTCGACCTCGTCGTGGGCGGCGGCGTAGCGCTGCTCGAGCCAGCGGCGGGTGAGGGCCACGGTCTCCTGCTCGTTCTCGGGGCTGACCGTCTCGCCAAAGAAGCGCGCCTGGTCGTCCACGTCCAGGCCGAGCATCTCCTCCTGCAGCTCCTCGTCGCGGGCCATGCTCGCGATGCGGCGGCTCACGCGGTCGTGCAGGTCGTCGGTGACCAGCGCGCAGAAGCGCGGGCCCACGCCGAAGCGCGCGAACTTGTCCACGGCGCCCTCGACCTGGTTGGCCTTGAGCAGCACCGTGTCGCCGCAGCGAATCTCGCGCAGGTCGGAGACGGTGATGGTGAGCGCGCCCATGCCCGCCTCGAGCTGCTCGAGGGAGGACGGGTCGGTGTCCACGCCCAGGTCGCGGCCGCCGGCGCCCTGCGCCTCGCAGAAGTCGCGCCAGGTGTAGACCTGGGGGTTTGCCTCGCCCATGGAGGGCAGGACGTTGTCGATGTAATGCTCGAACACGGCGTTGGGGCCAAAGAGGTGCACCTGGCTGGGGGAGAGCGTCTCGCGCTCGCGGTAGAGCAAAAAGGCGATGCGCTGCAGCATGACCGACGTCTTGCCCGAGCCGGCGATGCCGTTCACGAGCAGCGCCGGGACGTCCTCGTGGCGCACGACCTCGTTCTGCTCGCGCTGGATCGTGGCCGTGATGTCCTTGAGCTTCTCGGAGTGGTGGCGACGAAGGGCGCCGAGCAAAAGCGAGTCCTCGATGGCGACGGTGGTGTCGAAGTAGGTGTTGAGGTGGTCGCGCGTGATGTCGAACTGGCGGCGAAGCTCGAGCTCGACGGTGCGCGTGCGGCCGTTGACGGTGTAGCTGGTCTGGCCGTTCTCCTGGTTGTAGTACGTCTCGGCGACGGGGTTACGCCAGTCCACGATGAGCGGGCGGCTGCGCTCGTCGGTCATGCCGGCGGCGCCGATGTAGACGTCGCGCGCGGGGCGGCCGGGCGCCATCTTGAGACGGACCTTGGCGAAGTAGGGCTGGCGCAGGAGCAGCAGCAGGCGGCGCAGCTTGTCAACGGAGAAGTCGTGGTACTGGTTGTATGCGTCGATGACGGAGTTGAGCGTCTCGATGGCGGCGAGCGTCTCCATGACCTCGTCGGCGGCGCCGCCGAAGTCGGGGCGGATTTCGTCGGACAGGGCGCGCAGGTCCGCGGCGGCGCCCTCGTGGCCGTGCTCGAGCTCGGCGGCGAGCTCGTCTCGCATGGCGGAGAGCTTGGCGTAGATCTGGGTGAGGTGCGCCTGCTCCTCGACGAGGACGGGGTCTTTCGCATCGATGGTGCCTGCGGTGTCGACTCCGGTGTCTAGCTGCACTTTGTTGGTGTCGCTCATGGTGAGTGGGATGCCTTCCGCTCGTGGGTGCGCTCAAAACGTGGCTATCAACTTTAGCGCACCTGCGGGCGGGCATGTGTTGCGCTGGTGTGAAGTGTTCGGCGGCCGTGCGGGCCGGCGCGCGGCAGCGGCGGCCGGCCTCGCGCGCCTACTCCACCTTGGGGCCGCGGACGAACCAGAGCAGCTCGCCGGACGAGGCCGCGTGGCGCGGCGAGCCGGTGAGGCGCACGGCGGCGACCGATCCCGGCGAGAACGAGAGGTCGATGCCCGTGAACTCGGTGAGCTCGTCTTCCATGAACGGGATGTGGCCCACGGCGACGATGCAGGCGTCCTCTGGCGTCTGCTCGAGAAGGGTCTGGAACGCCTCCTCGTCCTGTTCGAGCAGGCAGGAGAGCTCGCGGGTGGCCTCGAGCTTGACGCCGCTGCGCACGAGCGCACGCGACACCTGGGCCGCTGTCTGGCGGGCGCGAAGCGCCGGGCTCACCCACAGCTCCGCGGAGTCTGTGCCCCTGAGCAGGGAGAACGTTGTCTTGTAGGTGACCTCGAGCGCGTCGGCGGCGCCTGGGACGAGCGCGCGGTCCGCGTCTGCGAGACCGAGGCGGGGCTTCTCGGCCTTGCCGTGACGAACGAGGATGAGGGTGCGAGCCATGGTGAGCCTCCAAGTCGTGGTCGTTAGGGGCTGGTATTCCCGTTTTTGGCGCGCGGGAGACGGGTGGGTTGGGCTGGTGGCCGCTTGGATGTCACAAAAGGCGTTGGGTGTGCGATGCGTGGCAGTTTTTGGCTCCGAGAGTGCGGTGGTGCCGTCGCTGCGAGGTGAGTTCCCGAACGATTTGGTGAAATCGTTCGGGAACTGGGCCGTGCGGGAAGTCGATCGGTCCCGTGTGGCTCCCGCAACCGCGCTCTCGATTGGTTTTGTGACATCGTGACGCCCCGCAACCGCACACTCGAGGCCCAAAACTGCCAAAGAGTCCTTGTGCAAGTCGTGCGTCCGCGTTCGTTTTCCCATTCGTGCAAGAAACGAGTGAGGTTTGTGCGGTGTGGGGGCTCCATTTGGCGGCATTGCGTCATCCTCCGCCGTCTGCACTCGCTCGAAGACTTGAGTTTCCGAACAAAATGTAAGAAACGTTCGGAAACTAACCCATATAGCTGGTGCGAAGGCACGGCGCGTCGCACAAACCTCACCTCTTTTTTGCAGAAACGCCTTTCGGAGCTCGCGAGCACGATGCTCGCGCGGTTCTCTCCCAACGCGCTATAGTGGATGCCCGCCTTCCGGCCGCCGCGCGGCGCGTCGGGCAAACGCACTCAAACCAGACCATGGAGGCACGCATGATCGTCCGCCTTAACAAGGCCGTCCTGCACGTTCTCGACCTCGACTCCGCCGTGAGCGTGCTGTCGAAGGCCGAGCTCGACCTCGAGGAGAAGCCCGTCAAGTCCTACGTGCAGAGCATCTGCCGCAAGGCCCTGGGCTCCACGGACTGCCGCCACGGCAACTTTGGCACGGACAACGCGCTGGCCACGAAGGTGAGCCGCTACCTCCACGGGGCCGACGAGTTCGTGCCCCTCACGGCCGAGATGGCCAGCTTCGTCTTCGGCGAGATCCAGCGCGCAGACGGCGCCAAGAGCACCGACATGCTCGTTGCGGACTTCATGGACGGAGACGACACTCGTTACCTGGGGCTTTTCCTGCTCGAGGGCAAGAAGGCCTTCGTGCACGACGTGAGCCAGGCCGGCTCCATGGTGAGCTGCGACATCGTGCGTCGTTACGGCGTGCTGCCGGCGGCTACCCAGAAGCTTGCGAGCTGGGCGATTGTCCGCGCCGACAACCTGGAGATCTCCTACGTGGACAAGCCGCGCTCCATCGACGGGCAGGACGTGCTCGTGCTGCCGGAGGGGCTGCTGCAGTGCAGCTCCGAGGCCAGCGCGCGTGAGACGATCGACTGCGTAACCGAGATCGTGGAGCAGGTGGCCGAGGAGCACGGCGCCAACGCGGCGCTGGCGCTGTCGAAGGCGAAGGCCTACGTGGCCGAGCAGGTCGACGAGCAGGACTCCTTCTCGCGCGATGGCTTGGCCGAGAAGGTCTTCGAGGACTCCGAGCCCGCGCGCAAGGCGTTCGAGACGGCCGCCGAGGTGAGGCACCTGCCCGAGCGCGTGGCCGTGGACCGCAGGGCCGTGGCTCAAAAGCGCGTGCGCTGCCACAGGATCGTGACGGATACGGGTATCGAGGTGTCGTTCCCGGCCGAGTACGGCGACGACCCGGAGTTCATCCAGTTCTCGACCGAGGAGAACGGCCTCATCTCGATCGAACTCAAGAACATCGGGAGCATCGAGAACAAGTAGGGGACGAGCGTGTGCTCAGACCGCCGTGCGAGAATTGTGGAGATGCCTTCACATTGTTGACGGACGTGGGGGAGACGCGTATATTCTCTTTTTGCGCAAACGCGCACTCACATATTGCGGGGTGGAGCAGTCTGGTAGCTCGTCGGGCTCATAACCCGAAGGTCGTAGGTTCAAATCCTGCCCCCGCGACCA
>ERZ1035027.309-NODE-309-length-29779-cov-12.707812_pt1 | contig 29779 bp, 26 predicted proteins | sample MGYA00520604_ERZ1035027 | MGnify/ENA primary metagenome ERZ1035027 (study PRJEB33766, sample SAMN09781743) | gut metagenome | biome: gut microbiome | host: Homo sapiens | place: Madagascar | study: EMG produced TPA metagenomics assembly of the PRJNA485056 data...
CTGCAGCTGCTTACCTACGACAAGGGCGCCATCGAGCTGTTCGGCGAGCCCATGAGCCCCACACGCTACGACCTCAAGCGCCGCATAGGCGTGGTGCCGCAGCAGATGGCCGTCTTCGACGAGCTCACGGTGCGCGAGAACATCGACTACTTCTGCAGCCTCTACGTGGCGGAACGCACGCGCCGCCGCTCCCTCGTGGACGAGGCCGTCGAGTTCGTGGGCCTCGGCGACTACACGCGGTTCCGCCCCGGCAAGCTCTCGGGCGGCCTCGCCCGCAGGCTCAACATCGCCTGCGGCATCGCCCACAAGCCCGAGCTCGTCTTCTTCGACGAGCCCACGGTGGCCGTTGACCCGCAGAGCAGAAACGCCATCCTCGACGGCATCTGCCGCCTGCGCGACGAGGGCGCCACGGTGGTCTACACGAGCCACTACATGGAGGAGGTGGAGCAGATCTGCAGCCGCATCATGATCATGGACGGCGGCAAGACGCTCGCCGAGGGCACGAACGACGAGCTCAAGCGCATGATCTCCATGGGCGAGAAGGTCGTCATCGAGGTGGCCGAGCTGCCTTCCGAGGTACTCGCCCGCGTGCGGGCGCTCCCGCACGTGCTGTCCGCTGACGTGTCGGCCGGCAGCCTCACCTGCTCGTGCGAGGCAAGCCCGCACAACCTCACGGACATCCTGGACGCGCTGCGCGCGCAGGGCGTGGCCCTTGGGCGCATCTACTCCGAGCCGCCCACGCTCAACGACGTGTTCCTCGAGATAACCGGCCGTGAGCTGCGCGAGTAGGGGGGTAGCGATGCTAGAGACCATCAAGGTCACGATGCTCGCGAGGGCCCGCCGCGCCGACTTCTGGATCTGGTGCCTCGCCTTCCCGATCATCCTGGCCACGCTGTTCATCTTCATGTTCGGAAATCTCAAGAACTCCGAGGTCGTTGCGACCGTGCCCGTGGCCGTGGTGACCGACGACGCCTGGGAGTCCAGCGGCTTCTCGCGGGTCGTGGACGCCCTCTCCGGCGATGACTCCGACGCGCTGCTCGACGTGGTCGAGGTCAGCGGCGCAGGCGAGGCCGAGCGCCTTCTCGACGACGGCGAGGTCTGCGGCGTCTATGCCGTGGACGACGGGGGAGACCCGCAGGTGACGCTCGGCGGCACCGCGAGCTCCACGGAGGGCTCCTCTGACGAGGCCGTCAACCGCTCCATCCTCGAGGCGGTCGCGAGCTCTTACACCCAGTCCTATGCCCTCGTGGAGCGCACCATCGAGGACGATCCCTCCGTGCTCGCCGACCCGTCCGCCATCGCGCGGGCGCTGGGCATCCAGGCCGAGGTCCAGCGCGTGAGCCTCACGCGCTCCACGCCCGACGACACCGTGCGCTTCTACTATGCGCTGCTCGGCATGGCCGCGCTCTACGCGTCCACCTCGGCGGCCTCGGCCCTGCTCGATGCCGCCGGAGACCTCAGTCCGCTTGGCGCGCGACGCTGCGTGGGTGGCCAGAGCAGGCTTTCCATGCTCGTTGGTACGCTCCTTGGCTGCTGGGCGGTCGCGCTGCTCTGCCTCGTGCTCGTCTTTCTCTTCGTGCGCTTCGTCGCGGGCGTCGACTTTGCGGGCCGAGAGGGGCTGGCGCTGCTCGGCCTCGCTGCCTCGTCGCTTTTCTCCGTGACGCTCGGCATGCTCGCGGCGGCGCTGCCGATCGGCGGCGGCAAGCAGTCCAGGACGGGCTTGCTCACGGCCGTCAACTGCGTGGGGTCGCTCTTTGCCGGTCTGTACGGCACGCCTGCCATGAGGCTTGCCGACGGGGTGGCGCGCGTGTGCCCGGCCGAGGCGTGGCTCAACCCGCCCAAGCTCATCAGCGACACGTTCACCAACCTGTACTTCTACGAGGGCCTGTGGCCGTTCTTTTCGCATGTGCTGGCATGCGTGGGTTTGGCCGTCGCGTTTCTCGCCGTAACGACGCTCGTCTTTAGGAGGCAGCGCTATGAGCACCTTTAAGGCCGCGCTGCGCGTTGCCGCCGCGCATCCGTTCTACATCCTCATCTACACGTTCTTCGTCTCGCTCATGGGTGCGCTCATCGCCTTGTCCGTTGCCGGCGGCACGGACGCGGGCGAGCAGGCCTTCGAACCCTATGACGCTCGCGTTGCCGTTGTCGACCGTGATGGCTCCGAGCTCTCCGACGCCCTGCGTAACTACCTTTCCGACCGCTATGATCTCGTGGACGTGGCCGATGAGGACGCCGAGCTCCAGGACGCGGTCGCGACGGGACGCGTGGACTGCGTGTTCTTCGTCCCCGAGTGCTTCGGCGCCGATCTGCTCTCCGCCGCCCGTGCGGGCGATGACCTGCCCCAGCTCCAGGAGGCCTATGGCGTGAGCACGCAGGCCTCGGCCCTCGTCGGCGTTGACGCCCAGCGCTGGGTCTCGCTTGCCGGCGCCTCCGCGGCCCTCAATTCGGGTGCGGGCGCCGAGAGGGTCGTTGAGCTCACGAACTCCTCGGCAGCCAAGCGCGCCAACGTCTCCATCCGCGCCACCGAGGCGTTCGGCGGCGCGGTGGACCAGCTCACCGTGTTCCTCAAGTTTGAGTCATACGCCATCACGTCGTCCGTGGTTGTCTGCGTGGGCCTCGTGCTCTCCGTGCTCGGCGAGCCGGAGCTCAAGAGCCGCCTGGAGGCAGGTCCGCAGGCGTCCCGCACCCGTGCGCTCAGCGTTCTGTCGGCGTGTCTCGTCCTCACGCTCGCGGTCTGCGCCGCAAGCTCGCTCGTTGGCCTCGTGGCGCTGCACGAGGCGGTGGCGTCGCTTCCCGCCTGGCAGGTCGCGCTTGCGTTCGGGAGCAACTTCGCTTTCGCCCTCGTTCCGCTCGCGATCGCGTTTCTGCTGGCGAGCGTGGGTGCGCGTGAGGAGGTGCTCAACGCCTGCGGCAACATCCTCGGCATGGTCATGAGCTTCATGGGCGGTGCGTGGGTGCCTCTCTCGTTCATGGGGCCCGCCGTCGTGGCCGCGGCGCACTTCTTCCCCACGTACTGGACGAACTCCTCGGTAGACGCCGCGCTCTCGGCCCCCTCGTCCGGGCTCTCGGCGGCGGGCCTGGGCACCTACCTTTCGAGCATGGGCATCACGGTGCTGTTCGCGATCGCCATCACCTCCGTTGGCCTGGCGCTCGCAAGGGCCAGGCGGCAGGGGTAGGGCTCCCAAATGGCTTGCGCACGCTGTTCATCTTGGGTGCGGGCGGGCGTACGTCTTCGGTGAGCGGCATGGGCGAGATACGTTTCGCAACCTTGCGCGTTTGCCGAAGGCCCACGCCGGCGCGGCCCGGGCCCACGTACACTCGGGATGTCTGTGAATCGCTTAGGAGAAGGAGCGTTCATGTCCAAGATCTTCAACAGCCCCAGCAAGTACATCCAGGGCCCCGACGAGCTCGCCAAGCTTGGCGGCTACGTTGACCCGCTCGGCACCAAGGCCCTCGTCATCAACACGCCCTCCGGCGTGAAGCGCGTGGGCGCCAAGGTCGAGGCCGGCTTTGCCGACGCCAAGGCCACGCCCGTCTACGAGGACTTCAACGGCGAGTGCTCCGAGAACGAGGTCAACCGCCTCGTCGAGGTCGCTCGTGCCAACGGCTGCGACGTCGTCGTGGGCATCGGCGGCGGCAAGACGCTCGACACCGCCAAGGCCACGGCCTACTTCCTAGGCTGCCCCGTCGTGATCTGCCCCACCATCGCCAGCTCCGACGCCCCCTGCAGCGCCCTGTCCGTCCTCTACACCGACGACGGCCAGTTCGACCGCTACCTGTTCCTGCCGGCCAACCCCAACATCGTCCTCATGGACACCACCGTCATTGCCGCGAGCCCGGTGCGTCTCACCGTCTCCGGCATGGGCGATGCCCTGGCCACCTACTTCGAGGCCCAGGCCACGCATGACGCCGATGGCGCCACCTGCGCCGGCGGCAAGGGTGGTCTGGCGGCCCTGCAGCTCGCCCGCCTGTGCTACGACACCCTCATGGAGGACGGCGTGAAGGCCAAGGTCGCCCTCGAGGCCGGCGCGCTCACCTCTGCCGTCGAGCACGTCATCGAGGCCAACACGCTGCTGTCCGGCATCGGCTTCGAGAGCTCGGGCCTGGCTGCCGCGCACGCCATCCACAACGGCCTCACGCTGCTGCCCGAGTGCCACGGCATGTACCACGGCGAGAAGGTCGCCTTCGGCACCCTCGCCCAGCTCGTGCTCGCCGATGCCTCCACCGAGCAGCTCGAGGAGGTCCTCGGCTTCTGCATCGAGGTGGGCCTGCCCGTCACCCTGGGCGAGCTCGGCGTCGAGGAGGTCACGCGCGAAAAGGCCATGATCGTGGCCGAGGCCGCGTGCGCCCCGGACGACACCATGGGCAACATGCCGTTCGACGTCACGCCCGACATGGTCGCCGATGCCATTCTCGGCGCCGATGCCCTGGGCCACTACTATCTGGACTAGGCCATAAGACATTTGCCGTTTTGGGGCGCGCTGGCCGCTTGGCCGGCGCGCCCCTTCTCGTTGGGAGGGCGTCATGCAGATCAGGTCCATCATGTGCTGCTGCGGGGGCGGAGTGGGCAGCTCGTTCATCGTGCAGCTCAACGTCGAGGAGATCCTCAGGAAGCACGGCATCACGGGCGTGAGCGTGGACCACGTCTCGGTCTCCGAGATCTCGATGCACAAGGTGGACCTGTTCGTGGTGGGAAGCGACCTCACGGCGTTTCTGGCAGACAAGCCCCGCGTCATCACGCTTGACAACATCATGAGCAAGCCCGAGCTCGAGGAGAAGCTCCTCGCCGCCTTCGCGGCCGCCGAGGCCGAGTAGGGCTGTCGGCAGCTCGCAAACTCCGCCTCTGGGGATAAAATCGCGTGCTATTTGGCCTCAAACCATCCCCATGAGCGGAGTTTCCCCAAGGGCGGAGTTTGTCCGCGCCCTCCGTACGCACAAGAAGAGCCCCTCCCGTCCGCGGACGAGAGGGGCTCGATGCGTTCTCTCTGCGAGAAGACGTGCGGCAATCGCTAGGCGCTCGGGCAGATCTTCTTGAACAGGGCCACGACGTCGTCGTGGTTGGCCTCACGCGGGTTGCCGGGGAAGCAGGCGTCGGCCATGGCGTCGGTGGCGAGCTGGTCGATCTCCTCGGCCTTCATGGCCTCGCAGACGTGCGGGATGTTGACGTCGGCGGAGAGCTGCTTCACGGCGGCGATGGCGGCATCGGCAGCCTCGTCGTCGCTCATGCCGGTGGTGTCAACGCCCATGGCCACGGCGACCTCGGCGAGGCGCTTGGTCACGACGGGCTTGTTGAACTCCATGGCGATCGGGAGCAGCATGGCGCAAGCAACGCCGTGCGGGGTGTCATAGTGCGCGGAGAGCGTGTGCGCCATGGCGTGGTCGATGCCCAGGCCCACGTTGGAGAAGCCCATGCCGGCGACGTACTGGCCCAGGGCCATGCCCTCACGGCCGCTGCCGGGCTGGCCGCTCTTGGCCTCGGCCACGGAGTCGCGCAGGTTCTGGGAGATGAGCTGGATGGCCTTGAAGTGGAACATGTCGGAGAGCTCCCAGGCACCCTTGGTGGTGTAGCCCTCGATGGCGTGCGTCAGCGCGTCCATGCCGGTGGCGGCGGTGAGACCGGCGGGCATGGAGGCCATCATGTCGGGGTCGACGACGGCGACGTCGGGGATGTCGTTGGTGTCGACGCAGACGAACTTGCGGACCTTCTCGGGGTCGGTGATCACGTAGTTGATCGTGACCTCAGCGGCGGTGCCGGCCGTGGTGGGGACGGCGATGGTGAACGTGGCGTGTTTCTTGGTGTCGGCAACGCCCTCGAGGGAGCGGACGTCGGCGAACTCGGGGTTCTCGACGATGATGCCGATGCCCTTGCAGGTGTCCATGGAGGAGCCGCCGCCGATGGCGACCATCATGTCAGCGCCGGACGCCTTGTAGGCCTCGACGCCGTCCTTGACGTTCTGGATGGTGGGGTTGGGCTTGATCTCGGAGTAGAGCGTCCAGGGGATGCCGGCGGCGTCGAGCTCGTCGGTGACCTTGGCGGTGACGCCAAACTTCACGAGGTCGGGGTCGGAGCAGACGAAGGCCTTCTTGTAGCCGCGACGCTGGATCTCGCCGGGAATCTCCTTGATGGCGCCGGCGCCGTGGTAGGAAATGTTGTTCAGGACAAAGCGGTTCACTGCCATGCTTACCCTCCTAGGGTTTGTGGTGGCTCGCGGCAAGCCCCTGCCACGGGCCAGCTTGCTCGGCCGTATGCCGTGCTAACTAGCACAAGCATACCCAGCGATGCCATGGGGAATCTGACAAATCGGGTGAGCGGTTCAAAAATGGAACGCCGTTCGTAATCGCGAACTAAATGACCAGACGAGAATGGACAGCCGGGCCGCGCGGGGCAGCCCGGCTCCGCGCCCTGCCGCGCTAGAACGGCGCCTTCGTGACGCGATGCAGGCGAATCTCGTCGCAGACGGCGTCGGTGCGGTGGCACAGCAGGTACTCCACGGCGTCTGCCATGTCGTCCGGCACGATCATGGGCGTTCCCGTGAGGTCGGGCCTGGCGATGGCCACCATGTCGGTGAGCACCCCTCCCGGCGAGATGACGTGGACGCGGATGCCCTCGTCGTACACCTCGGCGGCAAACGACTTCGACATGCCGTACAGCGCGTGCTTGCTCGCCACGTAGGCGCTCTGGTTGGGGTATCCCGCGTGCGCCACGACCGAGCACACGTTCACGATCTCTGCCGCCTTCGAGGCGCGCAGAAGCGGCAGCGTCTCGCGCATGAGGATGAACGGCGCGCGCACGTTCGTGGCCATGACGGCGTCGAACTGCTCGGTGGGGATGTCCTCGAGAGGGCCCGCCTGCACGATGCCGGCGTTGTTCACGAGGATGTCGAGCCCGCCCTCCTCGGCCACCGTGGCAACGAGCCCGAGGATGGACGCCTCGCTCGTGAGGTCGCACGTGTGGGTGACGGCCGTGGTGTCATGCCCCGCCTCGCGCGCGGCGTCGTTGCACAGCGTGGCCGTCTCGTCGAGCGTCTGCTGCGTGCGGCCCACGAGCGTGATCGTGCAGCCAAGGCTCGCGAGCCTTGTGGCCACCGCACGCCCGATGCCGGTCCCCGCGCCCGTGACGAGCGCCCTCTCTCCTGCGATGCTGGTCTTCATGGGTTCCCCTTCCTGTATGTGCCTCGTGGCAAAGATACGTCTGCCGCGCCTACGGTGGCCGCTCGTTTCGCTGGCCGGCGCCTCCGTCCCTTGTAATGTGACCAATGAGTGAACCTTGGTGAACTCACTAAGTGAGTCGCGGTAAACTCATGAGCCGACTATCCCCGCAGGGGCGGGGACGCGGCGCTCGCGCCGCGCAAGGCGAGAGGAAAGGATCACACCATGAAGAAGTCCACCCAGAACGGCCTGCTCGTTGCCGGCGGCTTTTTGCTCGGCACCGTGGGCGTCAAGGCCCTGTCCTCCGAGACGGCCAAGAAGGGCTACGTCCAGGCGGTCGCCTGCGGCATGCGCGCCAAGAACTCCTACGACGCCATCGTCGAGCAGGCCAAGGCCCAGGTCGACGACATCGTCTCCGAGGCCAGCTACCTCACCAAGAAGGACGACGAGGGCGAGAAGGCCGAGTAGCGCTTCCCATGCAGTACACAATCGTTAGCGAAATACCGGGTCGCGTGCGCGTGCGGCTCGCCGGCAGCGTGCCCGAGACAGACGTCGAGCCGCTCCAGGCGGCCCTCGAGAAGTCGCCTGCCATCGCGAGCGCCCGCGTCTACCCGCGCATCGGCTCGGTGGCGCTTGCCTATGACGCCGCCGACGCCTCCGCGCGCGACGCCGCGCTGGCCTGGCTCGGCATGCTCGACGCCGCCGCCATCGACGAGGCCCGCGCGGGATGCGCGGGTGCGCTCGCGCCGCGCGCGGACAACCTGCTCATGGACATCGCCGAGCTCGTTGGCTTCCATTACATGCGCCGCTGGTTTTTGCCGGCGCCCATCCGCGCCGCCTGGACGCTGTGGGCCTACCGCAAGTTCCTGCTCGCGGGGCTGCGCTCGCTTGCCAACGGGCGCCTGGACGTCCCCGTGCTCGACGCCGCCGCCGTGGGCATCTCGTTCGTGAAGGGCGACTTCCTCACGGCCGGAAGCACGATGTTTCTGCTCAACATCGGCGAGGCGCTCGAGAGCTACACGAAGGCGCGCTCGCAGCACGAGCTCATCTACTCGCTGCTCGCGATGCCCGAGACGGCCCGTCGCATCGAGGACGGCGCCGAGGTGTGCGTGAGCGCCACCGAGCTTGCCGAGGGTGATCTCGTCGTGGTGCGCACCGGCATGCCCGTGTGCGTCGACGGCGTCGTGGAGCGCGGGTGCGCCATGGTGAACCAGTCCGCGCTCACCGGTGAGCCGCTCGCCGTCGAGCGCGGCGTGGGCGACTCGGTCTATGCCGGCACCGCCTGCGAGGACGGTGAGATGTTCGTGCGCGTCATGCACGGCGCCGGTGGCACGAAGCTCCGCTCGATCGTCTCGATGGTGGAGCAGTCCGAGGGCCTCAAGGGCCAGGCACAGGACCGCAGGGAGCGTCTGGCGGATGCCATCGTTCCCTGGAACTTCCTGCTTGCGGGCATCGTGGCGCTCACTACGCGCAGCCTCGTGAAGACGAGCGCGGCCCTCATGGTGGACTACTCGTGCGCGCTCAAGCTCACGAGCTCCATCTCGGTGCTCTCGGCCATGAGCCAAAGCGCCCGCGCCGGCTTCACCGTCAAGGGCTCGAGGCACTTCGAGGAGCTCGCCGCCGCCGACACGATCGTGTTCGACAAGACCGGCACGCTCACCGAGGCCACCCCGAACCTGGCTGGCGTCCTTGCCTTTGGCGACTGGCACGAGGACGACGTCCTGCGCTTCTCGGCCTGCCTGGAGGAGCACTTCCCCCATCCCGTGGCGCGCGCCGTCGTTCGCGCGGCTCAGGAGCGCGGGCTTGAGCATCGCGAGCGCCATGCCGAGGTCGAGTACGTGGTGGCCCATGGCATCGCGAGCTCGCTCGAGGGCAAGCGCGTCGTCATTGGCTCGCGCCACTTCGTGGTCGAGGACGAGGGCGTGTGCGTCTCCGCCGAGCAAGACCGTCTCATCGAGGGGCAGACGGCTGGCCTGTCCTCGCTCTACCTTGCCGTTGACGGCGAACTCGTGGGCGTGCTGGCCATTGCCGACCCCATCAAGCCCAGCGTTCCCGCGGCCATCGCGAGCCTGCGTGAGCTTGGCTTCTCCCACATCGTGATGCTCACGGGCGACAACGAGGTCGCTGCGGCTCGCATTGCCGCCCAAGCGGGCATCACGGAGTTCGAGGCGAACCTTTTGCCCGAGGACAAGCACGCCTACGTCGAACGTCTGCGTGAGCAGGGGAGGCGCGTGGTCATGGTTGGCGACGGCGTGAACGACTCCCCGTCGCTCTCCGCCGCCAACGTTGGCGTTGCCATGGGCAACGGCACGGCCATCGCCAAGGAGGTGGCCGACGTCACGCTCATGCAGAGCGACATGGCCGCACTCGTTGGCCTGCGCCGGCTGTCCTGCGAGCTCATGGACCGCATGAGCACCACGTTCACGCAGGTCATCGGGTTCAACTCGGCGCTTCTCGCGCTGGGGATCGCAGGGGTGATCACCCCGCAGACGTCGAGCCTGCTGCACAACTCGAGCACGGTGCTGTTCTCCATGAGGGACTCGCGCTCGTTTGACATGTAGCGAGTGCCTTGCGGGGCCGTCCGGGTTCGGGCGGCCCCGTTTTTTGCTTGTGCTCCCAACGGCCTCATCTTCCCGAGGCGTTTGATGCAAAAACAGAGTGAGGTTTGTGCGGTAAACGCGTGCCGGCGCCTCTCGTGTGGCCACCGATCCCCCTCTAAAGCTATCCGTTAAATCGATATTTGCGCTTTGTCGCCCGAATAGCGGTCCTGTGAGCCACGTTTATCGGCGCAACACCGCACAAACCTCGTACCTTTTTTGCAACAAAGCTGCCACGAAGCTTCTCGGATGCTTCTGTGCTCATCTCTCTCTTACAAATCGCGTGAAAAGTTCGAGATTTTAACGTGCGGTTGCCCGCGATTTGAGTAAGATACAGCTAGCGTTAGTTAAGTTCGTAACCAACAAGGAGAAAGGTGCTCAAACATGGTCAATGCCCTGGTTGTCTGCCGAGCCGGCGTCGGTTCCAGCATGCTGCTCCAGACGAAGATCCAGCAGATCTGCGCCAAGCGCGGCTACCGCATCGACGTCACGCACGGCAAGCTCGAGGACCTCATCGGCTATGACGGAGACGTCATCATCACCATGAGCGACCTCGCCCCCGAGATCGAGGGCAAGTTCCCCAACGTCATCAGCATCTTCGACATCACCAATGAGGAGGAGATCGGCCAGAAGATGGGCGAGTTCATCACGTCCCACGACCACATCTCCTCTGCCGCCGATGACAAGAAGGCCGTCGATGTCTTCCTCGGCATCATGAAGGAGCAGGTCGCCGCCTTCATGGACACCATCGACTACGACTCCATCACCGCCGCCAAGCGCCTGATCCAGGAGTCCGAGGCCAACGGTGGCCGTCTGCACGTGACGGGCATCGGCAAGCCGGGCCACGTCTCTGGCTACGCCGCGTCGCTGTTCTCCTCCACCGGCACCCCCACCTACGAGCTCCACGGCACCGAGTGCGTCCACGGCTCCGCCGGCCAGGTCAAGCCCGGCGACGTCGTCATCGCCATCTCCAACTCGGGCAACACCTCCGAGCTCAAGGCCACCGTCTCCTGCCTCAAGGGCAACGGCGTCAAGATCATCTCCCTCACAGGAAACCCCGACAGCTGGCTGGCCAAGGAGGGCGACGTCACCCTCATCGCCGGCGTCAAGGAGGAGGGCGACCCCATGAACAAGCCGCCCCGCGCCTCCATCATCGTGGAGATCCTCATGCTCCAGAGCCTCTCGATCCTGCTGCAGGAGGACTTCGGCCTGAACCCGCAGCAGTACGTCAAGTGGCACCCGGGCGGATCGCTCGGCGCGTCCATTCGCGAGGGCAAGTAGCCAACTCGCGCGGCGCTGCCCAAAGGTGACGCTCAAGCGGTCCGTGGCCCCAGGCTGCGGGCCGCTTTCTCATGTCGCGTGCCATGGCGTCCCGTCCCCGTCTACCGAGACAAGCCGCGCTCACGCGTCGCCACGTCGCCGGCGTGGCTACACTAAAAGTTACGAACGAAACCGCGCCCGCGGGCGCGCAGAGAAGGGGAGACAGCATGGATGACAAGATTCTCGCTGCGGCGAAGCTCTGGAAGGAGAACGTCACCGAGGCCGACCTCGCCTCCGAGCTCGACGAGCTCATGGCAGACCCCGACCCCGAGAAGCTCTCCGACGCGTTCTACCGCAGCCTCTCGTTTGGCACGGCGGGCCTGCGCGGCACGCTCGGCGTGGGAACCAACCGCATGAACGTCTACACGGTGTCGCAGGCCACGCAAGGACTTGCCACCTACCTCAACGCCCACTTCGAGAACCCCACGGTGGCCATCGCCCGCGACTCGCGCAACAAGGGCGAGGACTTCGTGAAGGCCGCGGCCGGCGTGCTTGCCGCCAACGGCATCAAGTCCTACGTCTACCCGCGCATCGAGCCGGTCCCCACGCTGTCGTTCGCCACGCGTGACCTCAAGTGCTCCGCCGGCATCGCCGTGACGGCCAGCCACAACCCCGCGCCCTACAACGGCTACAAGGTCTACGGCGCAGACGGCTGCCAGATCGCCAACGAGGCCGCCGACGAGATCCAGAACACCATCTACGAGACGGACATCTTCACCGGCGTCAAGCACATGGACTTCGACGAGGCTCTTGAGGCCGGCCTCGTGGTCTGGACGCCCGACGAGGTGCTCGACCACTTCATCGACGCCGTGGCCTCCCAGTCCATCGGCGCCAAGCCCAACCCGGACTTCTCCGTGGTCTACACGCCGCTCAACGGCACGGGCATCGAGTGCATGAACAAGATCTTGGCCCGCGTGGGCATCAGCAACGTCACGGTGGTGCCCGAGCAGGCCGAGCCGGACGGCAACTTCCCCACCTGCCCCTATCCCAACCCGGAGTTCCGCGAGGCGCTCGAGAAGGGCCTCGAGCTGTGCGACAAGGTCCACCCCGACCTCATGCTCGCGACCGACCCCGACGCAGACCGCATGGGCGTGGCCGTGCCGCATGACGGCGACTACAAGCTCATGACGGGCAACGAGATGGGCATCCTGCTCATCGACTGGCTCGCCCGCATGAAGGCCGAGGCCGGCGAGGACGTCTCGCGCAAGGTCGTCGTGACCACGATCGTCTCCTCCGCCATGCCCGATGCCCTGGCCAGGCACTACGGCTTCGAGACGCGCCGCGTGCTTACGGGCTTCAAGAACATCGGCGGCCAGATGGACCAGCTCGTCGAGGCCGGCGAGCCCGACCGCTTCCTCCTTGGCTTCGAGGAGAGCTACGGCTATCTCGTGGGCCTGCACGCACGTGACAAGGACGCCATCGTGGCCAGCATGCTCACCTGCGAGATGGCCGCCTGGTACGCCGAGCGCGGCATGGACCTCTACGAGGCCATGGACGCCCTGTACAAGGAGTACGGCTACTACCTCAACGGCGTGGTGAACGTGAGCTTCCCGGGTGCCGCCGGTGCCGACAAGATGAGCGCCATCATGAGCGGCCTGCGCCAGAACCCGCCCACCCAGATCGCCAGCATGCCGGTCAAGGGCTTCGTGGACTACAAGACCGACGTCCAGATGACGGTCACCGGTGGCGATGGCTCGTGCCCCGCGCAGCTGCTCCCCAAGAGCAACGTCCTGGAGTTCCAGCTCGACGAGGGCGTGAAGGTCATCGTGCGCCCATCTGGCACCGAGCCCAAGATCAAGGCCTACCTCTTCAGCAAGGGCGAGACCCGCGAGGAGTCCCAGGCGCTCAACGACAAGCTCGCCGAGGTCGCCAAGACCGAGCTGCTTGCGTAGCCGATAATCGCGCATCCATGAAATGAGGGGCGCCGGAGGTGATGTCATCTCCGGCGCCCCTTTTGGTTGGTGCGTGTATGTGTGTGGGCCGCTGCGCGTGAGGGCTGATGCGTGCGCGCGAGCCGGCGTGCGACCCGGCGCCCGCGCGCGAGCCAACGCGTGGCCGTCCGGCTCTGGGCTCGCCCTACTCCCAGCCGGCCACGCTCTGGGCCGTGGGCGTGGTCCGCAGGGTCATCGGGGCGGAGCCCGCGGCGCACGTGACGTCGTAGCTCACCGTCATGGTCTCGCCGCCGTCGATGCGCGGGTTGGCAACCGTCACGTTGAAGCCGTTGTAGGGCAGCTCGGTGAAGTCCTGCAGCGCCATGTCGCCACCCTCCTGCGACACGTTCGAGATGCTGCCGCCCGCGGGCGCCACCAGGTACAGCCACATGACCATGTCCGTGTTGTCGCGGCGGTCGGTGTTGTAGCCGGTGATGTAGCTCGCCGAGCTTGCGGCCTCGTCGGCCGTGAGGTGGTTGGAGAGCGTGGTGGTCACGTGGTAGGTCACGGTGCCGTCTGCGTTGGTGACGCCTGATCCCACCTGCGTGTCGGTCGAGAAGAACCAGCTCTTCTTGGAGTACGTGTCGTCAGAGATGAAGACGCCAAGCTGCGGGTTTGCCGCGTCGTTCACGAGCGTGCCGGCGGCACCGGCCTTCTCCACGAGCGCCTGCTCGTCGGCGTTGGCCATCCAGGCAAAGAGGTGCTGCTCGCCCACGGCGTCTCCGAGCGTCTGCATGAGGTCCGTGACGCTCACGCTGCCAAGGCTTCCCATGACGTGCTCAAAGGCCTGGCCCGCCACGTCAGAGAAGAACTGGTCCGTCTGCTCAACGGGCATCTCGTTGTACGCGTCGTTGAGCAGGGCCTTTGCCGCGTTGGTGCCGTCAACGGCGTGGCCGTTGACCTCGATGCCGCCCGTGAGTGCCAGCAGCTTCTGCAGCAGCACCGGGTCGATGGCGATGACGCCGTCAACGGAGCTTCCCTTCTTGTCCTGCCACCACTCGCTCCAGATCTGGGAGTCGCGGGCAAAGTCGGGGATGAGGTTGGTGTCGCAGAAATGCTTGCCGAGACGATCGTTCTTACCCCAGATGGCCATCTCCTCATCCGTGATGCCGTAGTGCCCGCCGTCCTCGTTGTCGAGCGACGTGGCAGGAACGAACTCGTTGAGCGAGATGTGCCCGTTGTCGATGGTGAGCACTCCCATGGAACCGGGAAGGCCGCCCGTGCTGCGTAGCTCCGCCAGATTCTGCGCCACGAGCAGGTAGTTGCGCGTTCCGCTCGCGCCCAGCATCTGAGGAAGTACGGGGGCAATCTCGTTGAAGCCCTTGAGCGTCTCGGCGGCGCTTGCGATGGGGCCGCGCACCTTGTCCACGGCATCGCGTACCTTGCCGATGTGTGCCTGCGGTAGCGCGTCGATGGCGCTGCTGGCCTGCTCCACCACGGGCTGGGCCTGGGAGAGCGCTGCCGAGACGCTCTCGAGCGTTTGCACGTCAACGGTGCCGTCCTGCAGAAGCGTCGAGAGGCTTACGCCCTGGAGGCTCTGGGCCACAGGCACAAGCGCGTTCTGCATGAGGTTGTCTGCCTGCTCAACCACGCCTCGGGCCGCGCGGATGTCGTCGCCCAGCACGGGGAGCGCCGATGCCACGTTCCAAAGCGGTCCGTCAACCTTTGAGCGCATGTCCGAGACCTCCGAGGCCATCTGCGAGGCCGTCTGGACAAGCGAGTCCCCGTCACCGCTCTTGAGGGCGTCGCCCACGGTGGAGGCCTGGGTCATCACGGTCTTTGACTGGCCCAGGACGTCCATGGCGTCGCGGTAGACGAGCGCGCCGCAGATGCCAGCGATGGCGAGCAGCGCCGCCACGACGGCTCCCACAACGGCAGCGATGCGCCGACCGTGGTGGCGATGGTGCCTGTGGCCGCCATCATCCGAGCCTCCGCCCAGGTTGCTCATCCAGGCGTCGCCAAAATTGCCATCCCCCTGTGCAGGAATCGAACCTCCCTGCGGGGCCTGGGCAAACTGCCCAGGGGCATACGGGTTAGTCTCCTGCGGGGCCGAGAATCGCTGCTCGGTGTTAGCTGGCTGGGTCTGGGGTGTCTCGTCTGCGGCCCACGGGTCCTCGCCAGGCGTCTGCTTGAAGTGCCTGCCGCGGGTGTGCGGGGTGTCTGTCATATGACCTCCATGGGTGTCATGGATAGGGTGCGTGCTCGATTGCATTGCTTTGGAAAGCAGTATCCCACCTTAATAGGACAGAACTTGTGAAGGTAGTGGGTTTAAAAATAATAGATAGCGAACAAAAATTTAAATACACGCAGATAGCACGCACTACGGTCAAAAACTCTCTCAGAGTTCATTAATTCTGCGTGGGGGGGGGTATCAATAGCGTGCTATGCTAGCTGAACATATCCTAAGGGCTGGCAATCGTCGTCAAGCGCGCGTTGCAGGTGCTGTTTGGGGCAAGAAGACGCAATCAGATGCCATGGACGGGCGACCGTGAGGGCGCCCAGATGGCGAAGCCATACAGGGAGGTCGCCATGGGAGTCTACGTCTTGCAGGTGCCGGGCGGCCAGGAGAGGCGCGCGGAGGAGCTGGCGCAAAGGCTGCCCAAGGACGTGATCTCCAGTTGCTTCATTCCCGTTCGCGAGGTCAAAAAGCGAAGGGGAGGGGAGTGGAAAACGGAACGGGAGCTGCTGTTCCCGGGGTACCTGTTCGTGGAGACCAACGAGCCGGAACTGGCATCTGAGAGGTTGCGCGAGCTGCCGCTGTTCATGCGCGTGCTCGCGGACGTTGGCGGTGAGTTCTTGCCCCTCAGCGATGACGAGACGTCCTGGATTCGCTCGCTTACCACGGAGCGTTCGCACGTGGTGGAGATGAGCGAGGGCGTCATCGAGGGAGACAGGGTGATCGTGACGCAGGGCCCACTCAAGGGGCGGGAGGCGTGGATTACAAAGGTCGATCGGCACAAGCGGCTGGCCTGGCTGGATATGCGGATGTTCGGCAGAACCAAGTCGATAAAGGTTGGCCTTGAGATTGTCTCGAAGCGAAGTTGACAGTGCCCCTTCAGCGCCGTGTTCCGTATCTATGGAACACGGCGTTTCTTGCGCGGCGGGCGGGGACGAGGAGCTCGGCAGCTCAGTACCAACGGCAGCAGAGTCGAAGCCATACATGGTGAACGGCAGATTCGTTGCTCCCGAGCCTCGGTCTGACATCGCTGCTCCCAAGAAAGGCGGGGCGTTTTACCTCGCACTCAAGCGCCTTTTCGACATCTGCTTCTCTTTGGTTGTCTGTGCGGTTCTCGCTATTCCCGTTGCGATTATCTGCATCGCCATTGCAATTGATTCGCCAGGTAAACCATTCTTCCGCCAGGAGCGAGTTGGTCTTGGCGGAAAGAAGATAAGGATCTTCAAGCTGCGCACGATGGTTGCCGATGCGCATGCTGCGCCTGAGAAGTACATGACGCCTGAGCAGCTTGTCATCTGGCGACGCGAGCAAAAGCTTGACGACGATCCTCGCATTACGAAGATTGGGCACTTCCTTCGCAACACCTCTCTTGATGAGCTGCCGCAGTTCATCAACGTGCTGACAGGCGATCTTTCCGTGATTGGTCCCAGGCCCGTTACGCTCGAGGAAACCTACGAGTTTGGCAATGCGAGAGACGAGTTCCTGAGCTGCAAACCTGGCATCACCGGCTGGTGGCAGGTCATTAGCCGAAATGACTCCACCTGGGCCGACGGCTCGCGTCAACTCATCGAGCTCTTCTACGTGCGTCATCAGAGCTTTTCCCTTGACGCCCGCATTTTCGTGAAGACGTTTAGGGCCATGAGGAAGGGGCAATAATTGACTTTCCCCATTCGCGTTGCTCAGGTGATGGGCTATATGAACGGCGGTGGCGTGGAGTCCGTCGTGATGAACTACTATCGCAATATTGACCGTAATAGGGTTCAATTCGACTTCATTGTCTGCGAGGGATCGAGCATGGTTCCCCGCGATGAGATTGAATCAATGGGTGGCCGTGTCCTCATGGTCCCAGCATATTCGCGTGTTATAGCTTTCCAAAACGCTTTGTTGTCGCTATTTCGAAAACATGGCTGGAAAATCGTACATTCCCATATGAATGCTCTCTCGTTATTCTCTTTACGAGCTGCAAAAAGAGCAGGCGTCCCCGTGCGAATTGCCCACAGCCACTCAACCTCAGGCAAGGGCGAGCACGTTAAAAATGCCGTCAAAACCGTGCTCAAGACTCAGGCAAATCGGTATCCTACGCATCGTTTTGCATGCAGCAAGTATGCTGGTGAATGGCTCTTCGGTAAAGGCTCTGATTTTGAAGTCATGTATAACGCGATTGATTTGACGCGTTTTCGCTTCGATGCAGAGGCTCGCGCAAAGGCGCGAACCGACCTGGGCCTCATGGGCGAGCAGTTCGTCATTGGCCATGTGGGTAGATTCATGGCCCAGAAGAACCATTCGTTCCTCATTGATGCATTTGCAGAAGTTGCTAAACGTCGTAAAGATGCGGTCTTGTTGCTGGTTGGTGCTGGCGAAGCCAAGGCCTCCGTTGAGCGCTCGGTGGCCGAACGCGGCCTTGCCGATCGAGTGAAGTTCCTAGGACAGAGATCAGACATAACTGATATATATGCAGCTTTTGATGTGTTCGTGCTGCCGAGTCTCTACGAAGGCCTGTGCCTCGTCGGCGTCGAAGCACAGAGATCGGGCTTGCCGTGCTTGCTATCTGACCAGATAACGCGCGAAGTAGACGTGACAGGAGAGTGCCGATTCCTGCCTATAAGTGACTCCTCTCTATGGGCAGATGCTATCTGCGAGATAGAACCAAAGGCAAATGATGTGCGTTTTTCCGTGAGAGACGATTCATTTATTGACTACGACATCGAAAGACAAAGCGCGTGGCTCACTGAAAAATATATGGATTTGTACTCGGAGAATTAAGTGAAAGATAACGATTTCGTCTCGGTTGTAGTTCCGGTATACAACGTAAATAGCTATCTGGAAGAGTGCTTCGAGAGCATACAATGCCAATCTTATAGCAACATCGAAATCATTTTGGTTGACGATGGCTCGACCGATGGTTCTGGCGAGCTTTGCGATGAACTTGCTGGGAGGGATGACCGTGCGGTGGTCCTGCACAAGGAAAATGGCGGGCTGTCAGACGCGCGTAACGCTGGACTGCGCATTGCTAAGGGAAGCTGGATTAGCTTTATCGACAGCGATGACTATGTGTCGCCCATCTTTATCGAGGTCCTTCTAAACGCCGCGCTGGAGACTGGTTGTGAAATAGCTGCGATTCCGTTCGGTAAGCCTTTCAAAGACGGCGAAGGGTGCGTGTTGGCTGATTCGTACGACTCCGCGACGTCTGCGGAGCCCTTGGCCTCGCATGGTGTCCAGCGTCTGATGTTATATCAGGCGTTGGACACTGGCGCCCAGTGGCGTCTTTACGCAAGGGCACCACTGGGTATCGATCCCTTCCCAGTCGGCCTTTACTACGAGGATCTTGCCAGCATCTATAAGATCATTCATCGGGTTGATAAGGTCGCCATCATCGATCGCCGCGATCTTTATGCCTATCGAATGCGCAGAGACAGCATTATTCGACAGGGCTATAACCATAAAAAGGGGGAGTCTGCCCTTAAGATTTCAGATGAGCTTTACTCAACTATTTGCAAGTGGTATCCAGACCTCTCGAAAGCCGCTGCTTCTCGTTGTTTCTCGGTTTGCAGGATGGTATTTGCTCAGGCAACGAGCGAAGCCGACTCAAGTGAGACGGCTCAAGCTGATGCTGATGAACTGTGGAGAGTCATTAAGCGATTTAGTCCAGTAGTCTTTAGGGATTCTAGCGCCCGTAAACGGGAGCGTCTCGCCGCCCTCATCGCGCGCATGGGCAAAGCGTGGTTCATTGCATTTTGCCGCTCTGCTCGCCGTATGGGTCTGCTCCAATGATGGAGGATATTGGGTGAACACCAACTTAGTTGCTCGTAGTCAAGCGGTGCCGTTATCAAATGCAGGTGCGAAGTATTCTCCGATTGATATTTGCTACTACCTTGCATTTGCGATTTACTGCTTCTTTCACTTGATGGAGAGAACTAATTACACTTCAGTCTTTGGCATTTCATTTGATGTGATAGGCAAAATTAGCACGGCTCTCATGCTCGTGTTCGTATGCGCCCGACTCCTTACAGTTCGGTTCAGCCTTGCTTCTCTCGTTCGGTCTGCATTGATTCTTGCCGTGTCCTTGCTCGTGTTTATTGTCGCCCGTTCATGGATTTGTCTGTCATTGGCACTTTTCATAATTGCGGGAAAAGAAATAGACATCAAGCCGATGGCGAGAATTCTTCTGGTTACGACCTTGCTGGTGGTTGCTCTTACTTTTCTCGGAGCATATACGGGAGCTATTGCAAATATTGCGTCAAGACGGCCTGGCGAAACAAAAGTCCGCAATGCACTGGGATTCAATCAGGTTAATGCTCTTGGAGCGGCTGCGGTTCGTATTTATGTTTCAGCCTCGATTCTTAGTTGGGATAAAAAGCCAACTAAGGCTCTGCTGCTTGCAGCGGCGCTTTCGCTTTTTTTGGAATGGGTCGCTAACTCACGGACTTCCGAGCTATTTATCGTTGTATTGGCCCTCGTGCGGGTGTTTTGCTATCGCCGGAGTAAGACAGGAAAACTAAATTGTCGAAAAGCCAACATAGTATGCCTCCTCTTAATTTGGGGAACGGTTGGCCTTTCCTTCGTTTTTTTGTTCTTCTTTAATAGCTCGAGCACAGTAATGGTTGAGATTAGTAATCTCCTGAGTAATCGGCTTTATTCAGCTTGGTACATTTGCAAATCATATGGCGTTCACCTGTTTGGCAATGGTGATATGGAGCTCGGGCGAACGATATGGGCGGTTAACTCCTATGCCCTTCTGACGATTGATAATGCCTGGGCGCAGTGGTTGGTAATGTACGGTTCTGTTCCAACAGCCCTGCTTCTCGTGGGGATTTCTGCGCTTTATATTGCGGCAATAAAGAATGGGCAATCTGATGGAAAGCTAATTATCTTGGCCGTACTTTTGTCCTTCTATGCTTTCGGTGAGACTACTGCGCTAGCAATCGATTACAACCCGTTGCTTGTTCTTCTTTGGATTCCAATATTCGGTTGCCCCGATGCGGTGGGCAATGCTGAGGTTTCCATCTCAAATAGCGGAAGGGCAAATATACATGTCTAAGGTTGCCATAATCACACGTCATAACGTTCTCAACTATGGCTCTGTTCTTCAGGCTTATGCCACGGAAGAAGCAATTCGTCGTCTCGGCCACTGCCCCATCACAATTGACTACCGTCGTTCTGCCGAGAATCTAAACCGACTCGTGGAGCGGTATTCAAAAGGCCGTAGCTTGCCATATCGTGTCTATAGAAATACTGCATGGAGAGCGCTATATGGTGCTGGCGAGGCCAGATTTAGATCGATGAGGGAGCGTTATCTTACGCTCTCCGACCATTGTGATGAATCAAATATAGATGAGCTGCTTCCAGGTGCGGACGTCTATCTGACGGGCAGCGATCAGGTGTGGAACGAGCTTGGGGATGGAACGCTTGATCCCGTTTTCTTTTGGGATGGACTTACTAAAACGAAAAATGCGAAGGTAGTGTCTTATGCTGCTAGCTTTGGCCGTGGTGGCATAGTCAAAGGGTACGAAGAGCGGGTCGGAAAATGGCTTTCCCGCTATGATGCCATTTCGGTCCGTGAAGACACTGGCAAGCAGATAGTAAATGGCTATGGGCTTAGCTGTGAACAGGTAATTGATCCTACGCTCTTATTGAATAAGGATGACTGGCTGTCCGTCGCCGATCCTAGGCCAGTGCGTAAGAAGCCTTATGCGCTCGTCTACAATCTTCATCCCGATTCGGAGATGCTTGATTACGTGGCGGATAAGACGAGGAATTCCAATCTCGAGGTTGTAAGTGTCTGCCCGACTTTCCGCAGGCGCATCGGCAAACAGGTAGTTCTTCCGTCTTTGCCTAGGTTCCTTGCCCTCTTCCGGGACGCTCAGTGCGTCTATACAGATTCATTTCATGGAACTGCATTCTGTATCAACCTTGGCACGCCGTTCGTCGAGGTGTTCCCTAAGGAAAATGCGGCGCGTAACAAGTCGGTTCTTAGGCTATTTGGGCTTGGGGGACGTGCTTGGGACGCATATGAAGGTAACGCGTGGGATAAGGACATCGACTGGAAACATGTGAATGCCGTGCTCGACTCTGAGAGAGTACGAAGCCTGTCGTGGCTCAAGAACGCGCTGGAGAATTAACCTATGGATCAAATCTGCAAAGATAAGATGTGCGCTGGCTGCATGGCTTGTGTGGACGCCTGCCCTAAATCGGCCATTTCGGTTGAGTCGGGGATTGAGTACTACCGTCCCATAATCAATCAAGAAAAATGCATTGACTGCGGTAAGTGCGTCAACGTATGTCAACAGCTTAATCCGTTTGCTTCTAACGAGCCCATTGCCTGGTATCAGGGTTGGGACACAAATACAGACAGTAGAAGTACGTCTTCATCGGGTGGCCTTGCGTCTGCGATTGCTCGCGGTTTCGTCAACCATGGTGGTTTGCTCTGTGCCTGCGAGTTCGTTAACGGTTCATTTATTTTTGGCTTAGCTGATTCTGTTGAGGATATCTCGCGCTTCAAGGGATCTAAGTATGTAAAGAGCAACCCATCGGGAACATATGGCAAGGTGCGTGCCCTTTTGAAGGAGGGAAGGAAGGTCTTGTTTGTGGGCCTTCCTTGCCAGGTCTCGGCGATGAAAAAGTCGATCTCCCCATCTCTTGCCAAGGGCTTGTACACGGTCGATCTTATCTGTCACGGTACGCCAAGCCCGCAAATTCTCTCCGCCTATCTGCATGAGCATGGCATCGAGATTACTGAGCTTGATTCCATTTCCTTTAGGACGAAGGGTTCATTCCGACTTAAGGAGAATGACCGCTTTATAGATACGCCCGGAGTTGTCGACCCGTATTCCATGGCTTTTTTGGCGGGTCTTGACTACACCGAGAATTGCTATAACTGCTCCTATGCCTCTACTCGACGAGTCGCTGATATTTCGCTCGGCGACTCATGGGGCTCTGAATTAGTTAATGAGGTTGCTGACGGTATTTCGCTCGTCCTTTGCCAAAGCGAAAAAGGGCAAGAGCTCCTGGAGTGGTCTGGAGCGTCTCTGAGAGACGTTGATGTCGATGTGGCAATCCAAAACAACGGTCAGCTGAAGTCTTCTTCTCGAAAACCTGCATCGAGGGATACCTTTTTGCTTTTGTTCGGCAAGGGGATTTCGCTGTCTTCCATCGTAAGGCGCTGTCTGCCGAAAGCTCACTATCGCCAATGCATTAAACGCGTTCTCCTCAAAACCGGTCTTTTGAAGCGGGGGGGGGATACGGCATCTGCGTAACGTATAAAGCGGAAGCCGAACGGTAGTCCTAGATTATTTGCAAGGGGTATTAAAGTCATTGAGAGTTCTCCTATTGGGAGGAATCCAGGGAAATACGGGTCCCTCCAATGTTCACAAGGCACTTGTCGAATCATGGCCGAAATCTAGCGAGATCGATACGCTAAAATCAGACTCGAAGAGTCTTAAGTTGCTTGAGGCCTTGGCAAAGGGTTTTCGAAGCGACGTAATCGTTTCTCCTGGCTCTGGTTGGACGGAGATAATTGCTCATCGAGTACTGGCCTGGTTTGGTAAGCCCGTGGTCTGCTTTAATCATGGATATGTTCCTTATGAGAACGAGATTAACCACCTAGGTCTATCAAGTCGCGCGGTTTCTGCCATCAAGAAGCATCTTGCGACGGCTGACGCGATAGTGGCCAATTCTGCGCTGCAGGAGAGATTTGTCTTGTCGAAACAGCCGGAGCTTGCCGGGAAGACAGCCCACGCGACGCTTGGTGTTAATCGCTTCGCATTTGCCGGAAATGAAGACCATCGGGGCGGGATTATCGCTGTCAGCGGCGGTACAAGGCCTATTAAGGCAAATGAGGTGGTTGCTCGGGCGGTTGAGATTCTCCGGAATCGTGGAATTGACTGCCATTTGAGGGTCTATGGTCGACAGTACTCGGCCAACGAGAAACTAGACAATGCGGTCTCCTTGGGTATTGCCGAGTACGTGGGGCAAGTGCCTGGCTCTGTTTTTAGGGAACAGCTTAAGGAATGCTCTGTCTTCGTGATGAATTCTCGGCACGAGCCCTTTGGCCTCTCCGCACTCGATGCCTTGGGTGCTGGGTGTTCGCTTTTGTTGTCGAGCAATTGCGGGGTCGCTGAAGTCATGGCGACATCTCAAGACGACATTGTTCTCGATTGCGAGGACGCATCGGAAGTCGCTGACAAGATTCTGCATTTGCTAGATCATCCGAATTCAGCTCGTCTCTACTCGTCCATTGATTTCGACAAGACATCATGGTCGAGAACGGCTGCAAAGTTAAACGATGTCTGCATGAGCTTGGTGAAATAAATGAGTGAGAGCAAATCCATAGCGGTTTCAAAACGAGATGTCGTCTGGAATTACGTCGGCACGATTGCTTCGATGGCAAGCAACTTTGTTCTTCTCCCACTTCTGCTTGTATTTCTGTCAAGTGAGCAAATTGGTCTTTGGTACGTGTTTGTGGCTATATCGGGATTTGCCCAGCTTCTCGAGTTCGGGTTTACATCTACTTTATCGAGAAATATCCTATATTGCCTGAGTGGCGCTAAAAAGCTCTCTAAGCAGGGCTGCGATTCTGAGTCCGTCGATGGCGAAATCGATTGGCATCTATTACGTGCTGTGCTAATCACATCAAAAACGATCTATGCGGTTTTGGGCATTATTGCCCTCTTTGCAGCGGTGACCTTTGGAACGGCATATGTCTCGTCTGTTACTGGCGGATTTGCCATCGAGGGCTCTCTGCCTGCGTGGATCGTATTTGTCATATCGATATTCACCAATCTATATTTCCTGTATTGTCTGACATTCCTTCGTGGAGTCGGGGATGTTGCTGGCGAAAACAGGGCTAAGACCATTGCTCGAATTGGCCAGCTTGTCCTTACGGCGGTCTTGCTTGTGCTTGGCCTTAATCTGATTGCAGCCGCAATCGGATTTCTCGCATACAGCACCTTGCTTAGATTTATCGCGATGTACGAGTTCAACGGGCATGTAGACATTAAGGGTGGCATTCAGCAAGATGGCTCTGCCATAGAACGCTCCGAGATGTTGGATGTTCTCAAGACTGTTTCCTTTGTTGCGTGGCGTGATGGCGTTGTGTCGCTGGCTTGGTACGGTGCCACGCAGGCGACTTCACTGCTTTGCTCTGCCTTTCTTGGTCTTGAGCAGACGGCGACATACTCTGTAATGCTCCAATTTGCGACTGCCATTCATAACCTCTCCAGCGCGTATGTTCGTTCTTGCTTCCCAATGTTTCAGTCAGCCTATGTCAGGGGAGACAAGAAGGTCGAGCGCGAGGTCGTCGAGCGTGGCATCTCCTGTTACGTGTTCATGTTCCTTTGCGGAGCTATCATTGTCACTAGTCTGCTGCCAGTGCTGACCATTTTTAAAAAGGACTTTATTTGTGATCCGCTGCTATTCGCAGGGATTGTTATCTATTACTTTCTGCTCAATCAGCACTCGCTGTTTTGCAACATTATTGTCAGCATGAATGAAATCCCTTATTTCACTGCATACATCGTGTCGACCGTTGCGGGCATTCTTCTCTCATGTGTACTTTGCGGCCTGTTCCATTGGGAGGCGTGGGGGCTTGTTATCGGCCAGGCAATTCCGCAGCTTGTTTACAACAACTGGCATTGGCCAAAGTATGTCTTAAACATGATTGATGCTGGCTACTTTGAGTCGATACGCAGCGGTTTGAAATGGTGGCACGCTAAGCTTGCTTTGAGTTTTAGGCGCTGATGAGATGCCGGGCGAAGCATTCCCATTGTTCAGAAGCTTGGCGTGGATGCTCGTCTCCCCAAGGTAATGAGGTCCTATGTCCAACGACGCGCTCGGCTCTCTCGCCAAAACGGATGTTCCCGGCAAGCTCTATGACGATCTTGTCCATCCCACCGCGCAATCGATTGGAAAGACGGCCAGCTTCATCCCCAGAACGATTGGCGTCTGGCTGGGAAGATGGGAATGCTGGATAGCCAACGGTGAGGAGAGCATCAAAAGAACGATTGAGGCCACTGGGGAGAAAGCGCAGGCCATCCCCGAGGAGCACCTCGTCGAGCCTCCTGCGTATGTGGCGGTTCCCGCCATCCAACAGCTTGCGTACAGCTATGACAGCGAGGACCTCCGCGAGATGTATGCGAACCTGCTTGTCTCGTCCATGGACAATCGGACGTCCGAGTACGTCCATCCGAGCTTTGTCCAGATCCTCAAGGAAATGAGCCCGGACGAGGCGAGACTGATTTCCTCTATTGCGAGGGGCATGGCGGAAGGCCCCGAGCTCGTGATTCCCCTTATCGACCTTAGGGTTGTTCCGACAAGCTCGGTGCTTCCCTTCAGATGGCGCGATCTTGTCCGAGGCTACAACGTATGCTGCGAGGGCGTTTGCGAGCACCCGGATCAGTCGCTTGTCTACCTGGGGAATCTTGAGCGCCTCGGGGTTATTGAGAGCTCCGACAGCTATCCCGAGGACCTGGCTTCCAAATTCGAGGAGCTTGAATCGAGAGAGCCCATAGCAAGGGCCAAGGTCGAGGCGAGCCTCCCCGAGGGCTGGAAGTTCGATGTCCGTCGTTGGACGTATCGCGTCACCAACTACGGACGGAACTTCATCAAGACCTGCACGGGTGTCGGAGCCGAACGAAGCAATCCGGGCGAATCATAACCGCAGCTTAAGGCTATGACTACTCGATTTGCATAAGCATGACTACCAGATTTGCATAAAGCAGACTACCCGATTTACATAAGTTCGAGATGCTGGATCCGGGTACTTTAGCGTGCTCGACAATAGCCTGACTCCCGCTCTTGCCGAACTATCTATTGTCCTAAAGACGTTCCTCCGTGTACGCTTCACTTAGAAGTGAAGCGTACACGGAGGTGCCTGAGGGGAGCGATATGGATGCGGACCATAAGCTAATCAGGTATCGCCTGAGCGAGCGTCACGAGTTTTGGGAATTGGCCGGTGCGACGCAAGGATCATCGGAGCTGCAAAAGCGAATGAGAGACCCTAGAACGCGGGAGTCGTGTCACAAGCTCTTCCTGCAAATAGGCAAGATCATCGATTACGGGGTTTCGGTCTCATGCGGAACCGGAAAGCTCAGGTGCTTGGATGCAAAGATGGGCCTCTACGATTGGATGAAGGGGAGAGATAATGGAGACAGTCGATCTTTCCAAGTTCATGGAAGATACCAGAAGTGCTGAGACGCTCTCGTATGATTATGCCCTAGAGATTTCTCACCTTGTGGTCAGTGAGATGCAGAAGCAGGGCCTGACCAAGAAGGAGCTGGCGGAGCGAATGGGAGTGAGCCCCCAACGCCTTGCCAACCTCTTGAACACCCAGCCAAATATGACGCTCAAGACCGTGGCTCAGTTTGGGCTTGCCCTCGGAATATGCGTGGAGTTTAGCTCCGGTCCAAGGTTTACCTCTGAACTACCGTTTGAGGCTCGGGATGCCACGGAGGGCAACTGGGCTGCGGGAACTTCTTGCAATTGGAATAGCGGATTGCCGCAGAGTAATCTTTCGCGTCATCTCACGGTGCTCAAGGGAGGGCTCGCAGCATGATGGAGAACGTAATCCTTGCTCCCATTCAAGTCGAGAGGCTGTATCTCGTAGATTCGAGCTTCCACATCGAGGACGCTCCGGCCAAGGACATGGACCAGAGACTCGGTCTGGATATCGAGGCCAAGCAGCTCGAGGTCAACGACGGCGAAGGGCTCGTTGCAATCAACCTTACGGTTAACGCGTTGCTGGTCGACAACGAGAATGACGAGGAAAAGATGAGGGCGGGTACGGTGGTGTTCATCTCCGCCAGCGCCTCAATTCCAGAAGAGTTCTCCGATGCTGAGGCAAAGGAGTGCCTGCTTTCGAATGCCGTATCCATGGCATATGCCCATGCAAAGTCATGCCTAATGGGCATCACCGGGCTGTCTCCCATGGGTGTGATGACGCTCCCCGCCATTCTTCCAAGCGTGATAGCCCACAACTATCTGCAGGAAGACAGGCGCCCAAACCAGACCCACTCTTAAATACCGGCCTGAATAGCGAAAATATTGCGGACATTGACAACAAGCTTGAAGCTAACTGATACCATTTCCTAGCGTAATTGAGGGGCGGGGGTATCAAAATCGCCCAATATTGATGTCTTGTATGGCTAAGGAGCATCACAAGGAATGACCCTTCTCGAACTGCTGCATCTCTTGAGAAAGCATCTCAAGCTCGTCATTGTCCTGCCGCTTGCCTGCATGATTGCCGTGGGTGCCTACAGCTATGTCGCCATGCCCAACACCTACTCGGCAACGGTGAGCATGTACGTCCTCGTCAAGCAGGAGAATGCCAACTCCAACTCGCTCTCCTCCGACCTCTCCGTCTCGCAGATGGTCACGAACGACGTCGCCACGCTCCTCAAGAGCGACCGTGTGGTCAACGAGACGGCAAGCGCGCTTGGCCTGGACAGCCTCAAGGCCTACAAGACCTCCATCACCAGCTCCACCACCTCGCGAGTCCTCTCGCTCGAGGTCACGGGCCCCGACGCGGAGATGGCTGCAAACGTCGCCAACAAGATGGCCGACGAGGTCTCCTCCGTCGCCCATGACGTCATGAACGTCGACTCGGTCAACGTCGTTGACTCCGCAAAGGTGCCCACGGCCCCCTCTGGTCCCAAGCGCCCGCTGTTCATGGCGATCGGTCTGCTTGGCGGCCTGTTCGTGGCCGTCGCCATCGTTGTGGTCTCCGACATGCTCAACACCAAGGCCCGCGACGAGGAGGAGCTCGAGGAGCTTCTCGGCCTTCCTGTCATCGGACGCATCCCGGCTGTGAAGGGAGGCCGATAGGCCATGGCGAAGAACAGCCAGACCGGCGACCGCGCCGTCATGCAGAACGCGGTCAAGACGCTTGCGACCAACATCCGCTTTGCCTCGGTGGACAACCCCGTCCGCAGCCTTGTCGTTACCTCGTCGATCCCCAACGAGGGCAAGTCCACCATCGCCATCGCGCTTGCCGAGGCCCTCGCCTCGGGCGGCAAGTCCGTGCTGCTCGTCGAGTGCGACATGAGGCACCGCACCATCGCGGGCGTGCTGGGGCTTCACGCCCAGAGCGGCCTGTACGCGGTGCTCTCCTCGCAGGTCGAGCTTCGGGACGCCGTGGTGCCCACGTCCATGCGAGGCGTGAGCTTCCTCGACTCCGAGCCTCACATCCCCAATCCCGTGGACATCCTCAGCTCGCGCCGCTTCCACAGCTTCGTCGAGACGCTGCACTCCTCCTATGACTACGTGATCTTTGACACGCCTCCGCTGTCGGCCTTCGTGGACGCCGCGGTCATCGGATCTGTGGTCGACGGCACGCTTCTGGTGGTTCGTCGCAACTTCACCAAGCGCGAGGCGGTGCTTGGGGCGTATGAGCAGCTCAAGAAGGCGGGCGCCAACGTGCTTGGCACCGTGCTCAACTACTGCGAGAACGAACGCTCGGAGTACTACTACGAGTACTACAACAAGAAGGGCTCCAAGCGAGACCGCGCTGCTGACGCCGATGCGCCGCAGCTTCCGACGACGCCAGCCCGGCAGACCGCGCCGGTAGCAAGGCAGACGGCCCCTGCGCCTCGCCCGGCAACGGCCCCGGCTGCCCGGCAGACGCCTCAGGCGGCTCCCGTTGCGCGGCAGGGGAGCGGTCTTCGTCCCTTCCCCCAGGGAACCGTGGCCGCTTCGCCCGACAGCACGTCTCAGTTCTTGGCGCAGGCGGGCTATCGTCCCCGCTATGGCGAGGACGACGAGTAACTATCTATAGAGAGAGGAGCGGCCGGCAGCCATCTGCTGGCCGCTCTTTGTTTGCAAGGCCGGACGCACCCACGGAGCCACATACATGAGAGACCTTCATTGTCACATCCTGCCCGCCGTCGATGACGGCTCCCAGAGTCTCGAGCAGAGCCTCGAGATGCTCGAGGCCGCCCGTGCCGCGGGCGTCACGAGCATCGTGTGCACGCCGCACTGCCGCAGCCCCTACTTTGACTATGAGGCCATGTGGCAGTCGTTCGAGACCCTCAAGCAAGCGGCGGGCGGATTTCCGCTCACGATGGGGTTCGAGGTCAACCACACGAAGCTCCTCGAGCTCGGTGTTGAGCAGTGGGCTCCCTACCTTGGGTTCGACGGAACGGGGGAGTTCCTACTGGAGCTCGACACCCACTGCTCCGAGCGAGACTTCGATGAGTACGAGCGCACGATCTACGCCCTGCAGGGGATGGGCTACGACGTGATCATTGCGCACCCCGAGCGCTACCGTGCCATCCAAGAGAACATAGAGCTTGCCCGTAGGCTGCTGCGCATGGGCTGCAAGCTCCAGGCGTCGGCAGACTTCATAGCAGGCGGCCGTCTTGGGCGCGAGAAGAAGCCTGCCATCAAGATGTTCGACGAGATGCTCTACCGCTATATAGCGAGCGACGCCCACAGGCCCGAGCACTACGCCTATCTGGCAAAGGCCTGCTCCGAGTTTCGTTGCCGTGGGGCGCACATGAGGGTCTAGGGCGCGGAGCTGCCACGGTGTGTTACCGAAATGTGTGCAAACCGTGGAGCCTCTCCCCGCGCCTTGCGGGGGCGGTGAGGGGAGCGTATATTACTTCCTCGCGCCGCGC
>ERZ1035027.312-NODE-312-length-29513-cov-17.534184_pt1 | contig 29513 bp, 37 predicted proteins | sample MGYA00520604_ERZ1035027 | MGnify/ENA primary metagenome ERZ1035027 (study PRJEB33766, sample SAMN09781743) | gut metagenome | biome: gut microbiome | host: Homo sapiens | place: Madagascar | study: EMG produced TPA metagenomics assembly of the PRJNA485056 data...
CCCCTATGAGGGGCGGGCGGGGTCGTGCGAAGAGCGCAGCCCAGTACGAATATGTTAGTTCCCCCAGCGCATTCAAAAATAAAATTCAAGAGGTGTGAGCAGTGGAGAAACAAAAATACAACGCCGACAACACCGGACCAGTTGGAGAACAAGGCCCTGTGTGGTACGATGACTACACCATAGAAGAACTTTTGGAAAGAATCATCGGTGACGCTTATGCACTTGGTAACAAAATCGGGCATCCCCCCTATGCGAGAACTGGTGCAAAAAATGCAAGGGTTCCCCCAAAAATAAAATTTTAAAATTTTGAGTATCCCGGTGCGGAGACAGTACCTCCTACTGCTTATGGGACTAGGGCCGTCCGCTTCAAGACCCAGCGGCCACAATACAAAGCGTTCTGCTACGGCAGGGCGCTTTTTTATTTGCTATACAGCCAGCCGAAACGGGCAAGGGCGTGTGGGTGCAAGACCTGCGTATAGCTCCAACGCCGATGATACGGGTAAAGGTAGCAGGGTCGGACGCGGCAATTGTGTTCCCCGTTAGGCAACCCCCGCGAGCCTACTTACAGTGCGCAACCTGCGGGGTTTTTATATGCAATCATAGCTTAATTGGAAAAGCCACGGCTCGAGCGTGAGTTACTGGTTCAAATCCGGTTGATTGCACTAATGCTGGGTCGCTCCCACCGGTGAAAGCCCGGCGTAGGAAAAACACGATAGATCAACCGACACCCCGGAAGACCGACGGTGCACAGCCCGATACGACAGGGCGCATACCCGATTGCACACCGATTTTGAAAGCGGAGAAGTTCGGGGACGTTTTAACGGTGACATCGAGAAAACCGTTCGGCATCTGCTTGTGCGGACTCCGTTACTGACGCAGTTACGCATTGCCGGAAACCATTACATCAAAGCAGAACCGCGAATCCGCACGCGGAGATAAATGCAGCGGATGAAAAAAGCGTTGCGGAATTGCTACCCGCAACGGGTGAGACCGGCATAGCAGAGACCGGTAGGGCGGGTTTGGGGAATTTTGGAGGTTCTATGTTGGTGCTTTGTGTAATTGTGGCATACCTGTTGAAAATGCCGTTTTGGTGGGCCGTGCTTTTGCTATGTTGCGGCTTTTGGGAAGACAATATTATTCTTGCATTTGCAAACAGGGAAAAGTAGGGCGGGGTGATGCGGTGACACTGGAAGAAGCAAGAGAACTAGAACGGGAAGCGTGCCGCAAAGACCCCGTTTATTTTTGCGAGACGTACTGCCATATTGAGGACAAGGACGCGGACGAGTTGATACAGCCGTTTACGCTGTGGGATGGGCAGAAAAAAGCCCTGACGGTGTTTGCTGGGAATCGGCTGGTGTGCGTGCTGAAAGCGCGACAGCTGGGGTTTACCTGGCTGGCACTGGTGGAGGTGGCACGGCTGGTGGCGCTGAATACAGGCCGTACCGCCATCGGTTTGAGCAGGTCGGAGGACGAAGCCAAAGAGCTTGTGCGCCGTCTGGCGGTGATACTGCGGTATATGCCAGAATTTATCCGCGAGGTGGACACGCCGGGCGGCAGTATACCGGGGTGGACAGGGCCGGTGTTTTACAAAAGCACGATGCAGGTAGTTGTGATGTGGCCGGATGGCCCGGAGAGCGTGTTTAAGGCGTTCCCGTCCAGCCCGGCGGCTGGCCGTTCTTTTACTGCCGACTTGATCGTGATAGACGAATGGGCGTTCCAGCAGTACGCAGAGGAAATCTGGCAGGCGGCATACCCGGTTATCAACCGTCCGTTCGGCGGGCGGGTCATCGGACTGTCAACTATCAAGCTGGGCACGCTGTTTGAGGAAATCTACACGAATCCCGGCAACGGCTTCACAAAGCTGTTTTTGCCCTGGTCAACTGACCCGCGCCGCAGTGAGAAGTGGTACGCACAGACGGTGGCTGCACTGGGTGAGGATAAAACGATGCAGGAATACCCTGCGACCGAGGAAGAAGCGCTCTCCGCACCCGGAGGGCGCTTTTTTAGTGAGCTTGATAAAGATACACACTTGGTCGATGCACCGCCCACAGGGCCGCTAAGGCGCTATGTGGCGATTGACTACGGCCTTGATATGCTAGCGGCTATCTGGATCGCTGTTGACCCGAACAACCATGCAACGGTGTACCGGGTGGACGGCGGGCCGAACAAGACGATAGGCGAGGCGGCAGACCTGATTTTGCGAGATTCCGAGGGCGAGGAAATTGATATGTACCTTGCACCGCCTGACTTGTGGAACCGCAGCCAGGAGAGCGGCAAGAGCCGCGCACAGCTGTTCAGTGAAGCGCATCTGCCGCTGGTGCAAAGCAGCCGCGATTTTCCTGCCGGGTGTGCGGCCATGAAACAATGGCTGCGCAAGGACGAGAAAACAGGGAAGGGGTATCTGACGTTCTACAAGCCGGGCGAGTTGTGGACGTGCCTGACGAAGATACAGAAGGATGATAAAAACCCTGATGTGTATGCAAAGAATCCGCACGGATTGACGCATTTCCCTGATGCGTTGCGCTATTTTTGCGTTTGGTGGACAAGCCCGGCGAAAAAGCCGGTGAATGTACGAAAGCGGCATTGGACGGCGGATATGTACGAGGACTACAAGAACGCAAGCCCGAGTGACCGCAAAATGCTGATTGAGAAATGGGGGAGCCCTGCATGAGATGCCAGACCTGCGGCATAGAGTGCCGCACCGATTCCGAGCACGAAGTGCTGAAATTCATTTGCCGGAACAAGCAGTGCCCGGATTATGGGCACGTGATGGGAGAGAAGGAGCCGGGCGTTGCGGTGATGCGGGTGAATTACCCGGTGGAACAGCAAAGGGAAATCGGGGAATAGCGATACACGGCGAGGAACTCCCTCAGTCGCCTGCAGGCGACAGCTCCCCCGCTGCGGCGGATGAGCCAAGTGGGCGAGCTGACGCCGTCCCCCTACAACTACGATAGAAAAAGCGCTTACCAGAGATGGTAGGCGCTTTTTTTATACAAATTTTTAGCCGGCGGGCGTTGTACGCGGAGGAACCTATGGACGAGTTTGAGAACGGCGTGACCGCTGGCGTAGCCGACCAGATTGAGAACACCCCGGAAGAAAACGTGGAAACTGTGGAAAACGTGGAAACCGATGTGGAAAGTACGGAAACTGCCCCCGCGCAGGAACCGGAAATCCCCAACAATGTATGGGCCATTGCCCGCCAGCGCAGCGAGCGAGAGGCACAGCAGCGCGTAGACCGACAGTTTGCACAGCGATTTGCCGGGTACAAGAACCCCGAGACCGGCGCGGCTATCCATACGATGCAGGATTACTTTGATGCGATGGATGCCCAGAACCGCATTGCCAGACAGAAAGCCATTGAACAGGCTACGGCCAACCAGACGGCAGAACAGCGTGCCGCCTTGCAGCGCATCATTGACAACGACCCAGAGAAAGCACAGCTGAAAGCAGAGATGCAGGAGTTGAAAGCGGCCCGGGTCAACGACGAGGCGCAGGCGGCGTTCAACGCTGATTTTGCCGAACTGCAAAAGCTGGAACCTGGCCTGAAAAGTGTTGCAGACCTTGCCAACATGGAGAATTTTGGCGAGATCGTGAACCTGGTGCAGAACAAGGGCCTGGATATGGTGACGGCCTATAAGGCGGTCAACTATGGCAAGGCCGTACAGAGCGGCACAGCGGCAGGGCGACAGGCGGCTATCAACGCGGCACGCGGCAAAGGGCATCTGGCGTCCCACGGAGGGGCCAATATGCCGGGCAAGGAAAAGACCATGAGCAGCGGGATGCTTGCGAAAGCACGTGAGTATTTCCCGGACAAGAGCGAAGAGGAGCTGCAGAAGCTCTACAACTCAATTTGATTTTTGTGTAAAGGAGACTGACTATGGCAGTTATTTTTAGTAAGGCAAGCGGCCTTGCCAATGATTTTTGGAATGAGTGGGCTGACCTGCTCACCATGAAAATGAAGGACACCGACAACGAGAAGAACAACGATGACGAGCTTGTGAAAGCGCTGTTCAACGTCAAGAAGTCCAAGCGTTTTGGCGAGAAGATCGCCGGTATGTCCACCTTCTCGAACTTTGATCTGGTCGATGAGGGTGCGTCCAGCCCGCTGGATGATTTCGGCGAGGTGGAGCCCAAGCTTATCCAGCATTCGGAGTTCAAGAAGGCGTTCCGCATCACCAAGACGATGATCGAGGACAACCAGTTCGATATGGGCGCTGCCCGCTCTGCAGCCTATGTGCGTAGCTTTAAGCGCAGTCGTGCTGTGCTTGCTTCCAACGCACTGACCAGCGCTGCCGCGACCTTTACTTACGGCGCAAAGACCGGGCTGGATTCCACCACTGCGGACGGCAAAGCCCTGTTTGCCAAAGACCATACCGGCAACACCGGCGTTGCCGCACAGAGCAATGTGTTCACCAATGCGCTTGGCACCGATGACGCGATGCTGAACAAGCTGGCGAATGTCGGCTTCAACTTCATGAATGCCTCCGGCAACCACATGGGCTATGTGTTCGACACCATTATCCTGCCTGCCAACCGCCCCGAGATGATCGTACTGGCAAAGAAAATCGCCAACAGTGACCAGCAGGTCGGCAGCAACTTCAACGATGTGAACGTCAACAAGGGTATGTGGAAGCTCGTCGTTGATCACCATTGGCAGGCTGCTGACGAGACGAACCCCTATATCATCATGAGTTCTCAGGCCAACAAAGACCTGCTGGGCAATGTGTTCTATGATCGTACCGCGATGGAGGTCTTCCAGAATGTGGACACGATGACGCAGGATCTGATCACTTCCTGCCGTGGCCGTTTCAGCGTCGGTTTCGGAGATTGGCGGCACGTTATTTTGGGCGGTGCTGCTGCTGGTAGCACGCTGACCTAAGGCGGTGCAGCATGGTTCCTAAAGGATTAAAAATCGGGGACACCTTTGAGGACGGCAAGCGGCTGTATGTTGTGGAGGCCGTGAACAAGGACGGGACGTATTATTCCCGGGCGGTAGAGAACGACGAGGCTCACCCGGGCACTGACAGCTTGCCCCAAGGGGAAGTTACCCGGAAACGGCGAACCAAGAAGTAAGAAATAACCAAGAGACAAGCAGCAAAGTCAAAGCCGCCCCTCATCCGGCCTGCGGGCCACCTTCCCCCAAAGGGGGAAGGCTTTGGATGGGGAGCGGCTTTTTTATCACATTTGCGGGGGCGTGACCCCACAGGAGTGACGATATGAAGAAAGACGATAAGCAGACAAAAGACCTTGAAAAATGGCAGGGCAAGCTATCCAGCGCGAAATCTGCGTACAGCGGCACGCTGGATAAGATGCGCAAGCGCGAGGCCATGTACTACGGCAGCCACGAGATACAGGGGGCCAAGAAGGACGCCACCAATGTGCGCAATATCATCTATGAACTGATTGAAAGTCAGGTGGATTCTACCTACCCGCTGCCGAAGGTGACGGCCATCCACCGGGAGGACGAGGACAAGGCACGCAAGCTGGAAAGCCTTTTGCGCAACCAGGCACGCCGGATGCACTTTACCGAACTGAACGACCGAAGCGAGCGCACCGTGCCGGTGCAGGGGGCTGATTTTTTCCATGTGGAATGGAACCCGGCGGCGGGGTATCACTGCACACTGGGCGATGTAGAAATTGAACTGCGCCACCCTCGGCAGGTCATCCCCCAGCCGGGCGTGTACAAGCTGGATGACATGGATTATGTGTTTGTGCAGATATCCAAGAGCAAAGAAGCCTTGGAGGCGCGGTACGGCATTAAGTTGGACACCGACACAGAAGATGCGCCGGATGCCCGGGGCGGAGACGACGGCAGCACCCACAGCGGTGTTGTGACCCAGAACATTGTGTACTACAAGCACGACAAGGGCACAGTGGGTATGTTCAGCTGGGTAGGCAGCCAAGTGTTGGAAGATTTTCCCGATTATTACGCACGCACAGCGGAAGTCTGCACGAAATGCGGGCGGCGGCGTGTAGGGGATGTCTGCGTTTGCGGTAACAAGAAGTTCAAGGAACAGCCGGTGCAGACGCTTACCCTGACGCAGGATGTGATGTTGAGCAGCGGCGAGGTTCTGCCCGCCCAGGTACAGGGCGAGGATGTGCCCATTATGAACCCGGACGGCAGTGTACAGCTGGACAACGACACCGGGGAAGTTATCCTGATGCCCGGCGAGATGCAGGCCAACGAGATACCCGCCTACAAGCCGCACGGTTTCCCCCTGATCGAGCGGGTGAACATTGCGGCATCGGACAAGTTTTTGGGCGTATCGGACGTGGACATTGTGGCCGACCAACAGCAAGCTATCAACAAATATGGAACGAAGATACAGGAAAAGCTGCTGAAAGGCGGCAGCTGGGTCATTCTGCCGGAGGGCGTGCAGGCAGAACTGAACGACAACGAGTTAAAAATCCTGCGCATAGAGAACCCGAGCCAGCGCAGTATGATCGATGTCCTCAACGTGCAGCCCAATGTGCAGAACGACCAGAATATGCTGGAATATAACTATAACTGGGCAAAATCGACGCTGGGCATCACAGACGCGTTCCAGGGCAAGTACGACAGCTCTGCGACATCCGGCAGTGCAAAGCAGTTCAGCGCGAACCAGAGCGCGGGCCGTTTGCAATCCAAGCGGGAGATGAAGAACAACGCCTACGCCAAGTTGTACCGCAAGATGTTTGAATTTTTACTGGCGTATGCGGATGAGCCGTATCCCATGACGGATACCGACGTGGACGGCGAACAGCAGTATGGGCACTTTGACCGCATGGAGTTTTTGAAGCGGGACGCCGCCGGGGAATTGTACTGGAACGATGAATTTATCATTGAGGTAGACCCGGCAAGTAACCTTGCCAGCAACCGTGAACGGCTGTGGGATATGGCAAAGGTGGATTTCCAGGCGGGTGCGTTTGGTCCCATCGGCGATTTGAACAGTGCCAGAACCTACTGGACATGGAACAAGAGCACCGGATACCCTTACGCGGCAACGGTGCTGGAAGATATCAACAAGCAGCTGGAAGCACAGCGGCAGATGGAGCAGGGGGTGAATGCTGTTGACCTGGAAGGAAATCAAACTGGCGACCTTACAAAAAATGTTCAGTTCTGACGGAACGGATATCACGAACCCGGATGAGTCGAACAAAGAGTACATGAACGCCATGCCGCAGGCCGCCAACGAAGCCATTGAAATGCTGTGCACGGCGGGGCGATATTTGCGCAAAAGCTGCCGTTTTACCAAAGAGGCGGATGTGCCGCTGACCGTTGACCTGGAAAAGACGGTGCCCAATTTTTGGCGCACCGGGGTTATGGAAATCTACAAGATGACCGACGGCACGCCCGCACCGGTGAGCGGCATTGTACTGTACGGCGGCAAGTATCTGGTATTTCCGGACAGCTATGCGGGGGAGTTTGAGTTTTTCTATGACGCAAAGCCCGAGATGCTGACGCTGACCACCGCCGACGACACGGTGATTGACCTGCCGGATGATGCGGTTGTACTGCTGCCGCTGTACATGGCAAGCCAGCTGTACAAGGACGATGACATTACGGTGGCGACCTACTACCGCAACGAATTTGAAACCGCTTTTGAACGGCTGCGCAACCCGCAGGCTGTGACGAAAGAGGAATTTACCAGCAATACAGGGTGGTGGTAAGGATGGCGACATTCAGTATTCCGACGCCCATCAGCCGCTCCAAGCTGGTAATTGACAAGCTGCTGGGCATTGACTACACGAGCAACACGGCCAACGTGAGCACGAGCCAAAGCCCCAATGCGCAGAACATCATCCGTTCGGAACCGGGCAAAGTCCGCAAACGGATGGGATATGAAAAGCTGTACACCTACCCCGCCCGCATCAACGGCTGCCATATCCTGAAAGACAAGACGCTGATCCACGCGGGCACGGCGCTGTATCTGAAACCGACGAGCGGCAGCGACATCGGGTCTGCCATTTATACCGGGATGGCCGATGCCAGAAGCAACAGTTGGCAGATGGACGATAAGCTGTACATTGCCGACGGCAAATGCCTGTTGGTCTATGACGGCAGCACCATCAAGAAAGCGAGCGACAATGCCCGCATCCCGACATTGACGATTGCAAAAGCACCGTCCGGCGGCGGCAAGCAGTATGACGCGTTGAACCTGCTGCAACCAAAGTTCAAGGAGCTTTTTTCAGCAGACGGAACCAGCACCCAGTACCATTTGAGTTTTTCCGGGCTGGACAGTGCCAATGTGACGGTGCGCAAGCTGACGAGCAACGGAAGTTGGGAAACGATGACCAGCGGATACAGCTGCAATGCGTCAACTGGGGTGGTAACGTTCAACACTGCGCCGGGGAAAAGCCCTGTTACCGGCGAGGATAACATTGAGATCACCGCAAGCCGTACCGTGAAAGGCTATGCGGACAGAATCAACAAATGTAATATCGGGATTCTGTTTGGCGTGAACGGCGCGACCGACCGCCTGTTTTTGAGCGGGAATCCTGACTACCCAAACCAGGACTGGTACAGCGGGCAGTATGACCTGACCTACTGGCCCGACACCGGGTACAGCAAGGTTGGCACCGAGAAAAGCGCCATTATGGGGTATTCCATCATTGAGAACCGCATTGCGGCGCACAAGGACGAGAACGAAACAGACCGAAACGTTATTATCCGGCAGGGCAACCTGGTAGACAACGAACCGGCGTTCCCGGTGACGAACACGATACAGGGGCCTGGCGCGATCGCCAAATACAGTTTTGCCTACTGCGCGAACGAGCCTATGTTTTTGACGAACTTAGGCATCTATGCGATCACGCCCAGTGACATTGTGGGCGAGCGGTTCAGCCAGAACCGCAGTTATTACATGAACGGCAAGTTGTTGGCCGAAGCAGGAAAGGGCGACGCCTACGCCTGTGTATACAAGGATATGTACTGGCTGTGCCTGAACGGCGTTGCCTATGTGCTGGACGGACAGCAGAATTTGGGCGCGAACAAGAACGAGCCGTATTCCACCCGCCAATACGCCTGCTTTTACGAGACGAATATCCCGGCGCGGGTCATGTGGGTGAACGAGACAAGTCTGTATTTTGGCTCTGCCGATGGGAAAATTTATCGGTTTTATAACGACACCGAAGCGCTGACAAGCTACAACGACGACGGCAAGGCCATCTGCGCCGCATGGGAGACCCCAGATTTGATGGGAGCGCTGTTTTACAAGAACAAAAGTTTCCGCTATCTGGCGCTGCAAATGGCCCCCAGTGTTGCCACGAGCGTGACGGTGTTTGCCATGAAGCGCGGTATCTGGAACCAGATTTGGAAGGATGAACTGCACAGCCGGTATTTTACCTATTCGCAGTTGGTGTACCACCAGTTTACCTACTCCAACGACCAGACGGCGCGAACGCTGCACAACAAAATACGCATCAAGCGGGTGGACAAGGCGCGGTTCCGATTTGTGAACGAGGAACTGAACCAGCCCTTTGGCCTGATGCAAATCGCCACAGAATTTGTGGAAAACGGAAACTTTAAGGGGTGAGGAAATGGCATTCAGAGAAATATTACCCGCCGATTTGAGCGGCAAGGGCAACGTTGGCAAACCGGACACACCGGGATTTAGCACAGCAGAGATGCAGCGGGTCATGGACGAAATACCGCGAGAAGTCATTGTGCCGATTTTCAACCAGCTTGTAACGGCCCTTAACGAAATGGCGCTGGAAAACCGCACCCACAATGAGGGCGGCTGCCTGTATATCCGGCTGAACGGCGATAGAGTCCTGGAGACGAGCAACGACGGCAAGACCTGGCAGGCTACCGGCAGCAGCGGCCACTTGATACTGGACGATGGCGGCGAGGAAATGCCGCAGCGGAGCCGGATGCAATTTATGGGCGCGACCGTGACGGACAATGGCGGTGTGACACAGATAGCACTGCGCAAAGGTGATACCGGCGCACAAGGCCCGCAAGGCCCGGTAGGCCCGCAGGGGCCAGCTGGTGCACAGGGCAATATTGGCCCCATGGGGCCGCAGGGCATTCAAGGCCCGCGCGGCGTGCAGGGTTTGACCGGCGCACAAGGGCCGACCGGCGCAACAGGCCCGACAGGCCCGCAGGGGCCGAAGGGTGAGAAGGGCGCAGACGGCACGAGCTTTGTTGTGCTGGGGCGCTACAACAGCCTGAAGATGTTGGAAGGAGCACACCCCACCGGCAACAAAGGCGACGCCTACGCGGTGGGCAGTGAGACCGACAACGTTGTGCACATTTGGGATGTGGACGCCAAGAAATGGAACCCGATCGGCAGTTTGCAAGGCCCGCAGGGGCCGCAGGGGCCGCAGGGGCCGCAAGGTGCTACCGGTGAGACAGGCCCCGCTGGCCCGCAGGGTGAAGTTGGCCCGGAAGGGCCGCAGGGCATCCAGGGGGAAAAGGGAGAAACCGGCGAACGAGGGCCGCAGGGCCTCCAGGGCTTGACAGGTGAGCAAGGCCCAGCCGGCGCGACAGGCCCGCAGGGTGAGAAAGGCGACCCGGGTGTTATCCAGAACGTGAACGGGAAGACCGGGGAATCGGTATGGCTGAATGCGGAGGATGTGGGCGCAGAAAACGCGCATAGCTACAAAACCGTTACGGTACCTGCGTCAGCCTGGACTACCGGCGATTATAGCGTGGCGTGGGATGATGGCAGCACGAGCAGCTACAACACATGCGCCACGGTTACGGTGGCAGGGGTTACGGCAGACAGCCGAATTGCCGTGAGCGACCGCACGAGGGTGACGGATGCAGTGCGGATGGTTGCTGCACTTGAACCCGGGGCGGGAGTTGTTAAGTTTTATGCGAACGCGGCGCCGACGAGCGCGGCGGTGTTTGTGGTAGAGGTGAGCCAATGAGTGGAGCAGCGAATAACCCGTACCTTGAAGCCGGTAGAGACGACCTGCTGCGCATTATGATAGCCCCCAACGCTGGGGCGCACAATGCCATTTATCGGGGAAAGTATCTGGGCACGAGCGTGACGGCAGCACAGTATGCTGCTATTGCGGCGGGCACATTCGATGATTTATACATCGGAGATTACTGGACGATAGGCGGTGTCAACTACCGTATTGCGGCATTCGATTACTGGCTGAACTGCGGTGATACTGCTTGCACCGACCACCATGTTGTCATTGTGCCAGACTCTTGCTTGCTCAATGCGCCAATGAACACCACCAACACAACGGCTGGCGGTTATATGGGTTCACAGCTAAATATTTCTGGTATTGAACAAGCGAAGGGCATTATAAAAAACGCATTCGGGGCAAGCCATTTGATGGGGCGCCGCATCTATTTAACAACAAAAGTTACGAACGGCATAGCCTCAGACGGTGCGTGGTTCAGCGATAGCGTTACAATTATGTGTGAGCAGATGGTCTACGGAAGTGGTATTTTCTCCCCTGTTTCTGACGGTAGAACTATCCCGGCTAACTTCCGTATAGAGAAATTTCAACTACCGTTGTTCCAACACGACCCTAGCAAAATTTGTAACCGTACTACATGGTGGCTAAGAGACGTTATTACTGATTTCTATTTTGCCACTGTCACCAACGACGGTGGCGTGTACTACACCAGTGCATCCAATTCTCGTGGCGTTCGCCCATATTTCTGCATTAAGTAAAGGAGAACTACATGAACGCAACAAATAATCCGTATGCTGTCACCCCCCCCCCACTGATAAGACGCTGACGCAGGAAGGCGTTGCTGCTGATGCCAAAGCTGTGGGGGATGCCGTGGCAGATATCAAAACGGATACATCTTCAAAAATAAATCTGGCTAAAAGCATTGGCTATTGCCATCAGACAGGAACTTGCGATTGCGATTTATCCAAACTTGAAAACGGTAACTATCTTTTAACCGCTCCACGCAGTAGCTTTATTAGCGCGTTTGTCGTACAGACAAGTGGTGTGTCTTGTTTCGATAGTAACATAAGCGTTAGCGGAAAGACTTTAACCATTAAAAATTTACAGTGGTATACAGCTGTATATGCAGTAAAGATTGCCTAAGATTGGGAGGTATAGCAAAATGACGAAATTACGTTATCCGTTCGGGGGGGGCTGCCATAAAACAGCCTTGTGCAAGCTGCACAGGTGCTGGGTATGAACGCAACCCGCAACCCCTTTTACCATCTGCCCGGTGGGGCTGACCTGCCCGGCGACGTGCGTGTGAGCGATACGGCAGACGCTACAAAAACTGCTGCGGGCGGCTGGGCGGCAAGTCCGGCGGCGGTGGCAGCAGCTACAAAAGTCGAAACTGGGACAATCGACGGCGCCAGTAATGTGCATTGGACACGATACGGTCGGCTTGTACTCATTGAGTGCAGCTCATCAAACGCGTTCGTGACAACGATTCCCGAGTGGGGAAATGTCCGCATCGGCAAGCTCCCGTTTGAAGCCGTAGATAATGATGCGTGTGTGAGTGTGGTTATAGCGCGCACCGGCATTGGCAAAACGTTATTTAATGGTGTACTCGCGAGAATTGTTGACGGATATATTATCATTAGCAACTGGGGCGATGGGAATTTAACGGATGCCAATATTGTATTTAGCTTAAGTTATATTTGTAAATAATCCCCGCCCCTGCGGGGAGAAAGGACGAAAAAGTGAAACAAACCGGAATCTTTAAGGGCCGCGCCCAGGTGGTGTACCCCTATGGCCGCTTCGGCTGGACGCGGAACTATGGCAAGACCTGGCACGGCGGGCTGGACCTGGTGGGGCTGGACGACACCACCGTGCGGATGCCCTATTATAAGGGTAAGTGCATCACCGGCACGGTCACGCGGGCACGCATCGTGACGAACCGCGCCGATAAAACGTGGGAGTGGGGCTGGTACGTCTGCGTGCAGCTGGACGCGGGCCAGACACCGGATACCGTCAACTTCCTGTATTTCTGCCACTGCGCCAAGCTGCTGGTATCTGTGGGCCAGAAGATCAGCAGCGGCGACGCGCTGGGCATTATGGGCAACACCGGCAACGCGGCGGGCGGCTACATACACTGCCACTTTGAGGCCCGGGCCACAGCGGGCGGCACAGGCGTTGACCCCACGGCTTACGCCGGGTGTGAGAACGCGGTGGGAATCTACGGCGCGGCGGACGACGGAAAGACCGAGCAAATCAGCGAGACGCCTACCGGGAAAACGATGCAGTGCCTGATGATCGGCCCGCTGGACAGCGCGGCAGCGGCCAAGTGCGACGCGCTGGCGGACAAGCTGGCGCTGGTTAGTGCAGGCAGGTATGCGACGCTGCCTGGGACCGATGCGGACAAGGTGAAATGCGTCGGTGCTATCAGCAACGGCGACGCGGTGAGCTTCTACCAGCTGGCCGAGGCCGAGGGCTGGACGAAGGACAACAAATATTGGGCAAAGTACGTAGGCTGAATATACAGCAGGAACGGAAGTGAAAAATGACAGATTGGGATATCGTCAAGGACATTGTTGTACTTATCGGCTTGATTGTCACGGTCACCACGCCGCTTTTAAAACTGAATACCAGTATCACGCAGTTGAAAGCGCTGCTGGACAGTGTGGTGAAGCAGGTGCAGGACAACGACAGGAGCAACAGCGCAAGCCATAAGCGGCTATGGGAGCATAACGAAGAACAAGACGAAACGTTGCAACGGCATGAGCAGCGTTTGCACGATTTGGACGGAAAGTGAGGGACCTCTCTATGAACGATTTTATCAAGAACTTGGCAGCGCTTATCAAGGTAAAAACCATTGTGACACTTGTGGTGGTTGCGGTTTTTGCGGTTATGGCGCTGCAAAGCAAATTACAGCCTGACACGGTCATGACCATTGTGACAATGGTCGTGGCCTTTTATTTTGGCACGCAGAGCGAGAAGAAAGGGGAATGATGTATGCCGAGACCGGTAACAGGTTCTACAAAAGATTACTACGTAAAACCCGGCACGAACAGAGTAAACCAGTATGGCAGCAGAAAAACATATACGACTGGCAGCAACAAATATACGGCCCCAAAGAAGACGTATACCCCGCCGGTGCAGCCGGTGAGCCAGCCAAAGACCACCTACATAGCTCCGGCCACGGTGGCATCCACGCCCACGTACAGTGAGCCGCAGCAGAGTTACAGTGCGCCGCAGCAGAACAACGACTATATGCAGAGCTACCTGAACCAGATGCAGAGCGCCTTACAGGCGGCCCAGCAACAGGCGGCGGAAGCCCAGCGCCGGGCAGAAGAGCAGATGAGAGCCGCGCAGGAGGCACAGCGCAAAGCCCGTGAGGAAGCCTACCAGCGCAGTGCGGCCCAGCAGAAAGCCGACTACGAGTACGGCCAGGGCCAGCTGAACAGCGCCGTAGACAGCGCCTTGCAGCGAGCGTACATCAACAAGATGATGAGTCGGCGTACCCTTGACCAGCAGCTTGCGGCGCAGGGCATTGGCGGCGGCGCGGCGGAGACCACGATCGCCGGTATGCTGAACAACTACGGCAACAGCCGCAACGCCCTGGAAACCGAACGTGCCGCCCAGCTGGCAAGTCTTGCGAACACCTTCCAGAACAACATGGCCCAGCTGGAAAACCAGAAGGCCAACGGCGACGCAGCCGATTTGAGCCAGTACCAGACGAATTTGAGCAGCCTGACGGCGAACAACGCAAATAACTTGATCAGTCTGATGCAGGGATACGCGAATATGGCCGCCAGTATGCCGCGCTTGCAGCAGAAGTTCAACACCAGCACCGGGCAGTGGGAATACAGCTACGAATAAGAGAGTGGGGCGGTAAATGGAAAGCCGCCCCATCACTTTTTGTATATGGGAGGTCTTGACAGATGGCAAAAGTGAGCAACCGGGAAGATGCGCTGCTGAACGCATATTTGAACCGGTACAAAAACGCCCAGGCCAGCACGGTGAACGAGGGCCAGAACAAAACGCAGACGGCGCGGGCAAAAGGCGCGGCGCTGCTGAATGCGACCGACAAGACCCTGCCTGTACTGAAAAACACGTTCAGCGACACCCTGCAAAACATTGTGCAGGGGGCCAGCCTGGAAAACAGCCTGAACAATGATGTGCTGAACCGCCAGATGAAGCTTGCGCAAGCCAAGTTTGAACAGGCAAACGACCTGTATGAGCAGCAAAAAAAGGCGCAGCAGTATGCCGAAAAACAGGCAGCGAAAGAAGCAGCGGCAGCGGCCAAAGCAGCGGCCAAAGCGGCTCGGAGTGGGCGCAGAAGCGGTAAGGGCAGCGGGAAATCCGGCAGCAGCACCGGCAGCGCCAGCGGTGAGGATGCAGGGGCAGCGATGGATGCGCTGTTTGGCAGCACTGCAAGTACAGGCGGCAGCACGGCGAGTAGCAAGCCCAAGGCAGAGGACACAAAAAAAGACGAGGCAAAGAGCGAAAAGCCAAAGGAAAAGAGCGCACAGGAAAAGTATCTGGAAGCGAAAAAAGCCGGCACCCGCACGACCGCCGCAAAGAGCTACGCCGAGCAGAACGGTACAGGCCGTGGGAGCGCCGCGCAGCCCGCCCAGAGCCGTGCTGTAACGCGGGGTGGGAAAGTTATCGGCAGCAGTTACGCCGCCGCAGGAAGTGCCCCCAGCACGGCAGAGACGCAGGCTGCAAAGGACAAGCGCAACGACTACAAGAGCCAGCAGGAGGACACCGCCGCAGCCTTGAAAAAGTTGCAGACGGATGCGGGCTACCGCGCCGAGCTTGCCGCACCGGGGCGCAAGCTGACGAGCGCCGAAGTGGCGGCGGTGAACCAGTACGAAAAGAGTACAAAAAGTACCGGGTTCAGCGGGCTGAAGCGTGTATTTGACTTTGCCAAAAACAGTGATAATTTGAGCAAGGAAGAGTATGCCAAAAAATCCGCCGAACTGAACGCCGAACTGAACCGGAACAGTGCGCTGCGCAGCAAAGCACAGATGAACGGAGCCGGGCAAAGTGCGCAGGCGTTTACCGCCGGACTGTATGACAGTGTGCCATTTTTGGCTAAGGCAAGTGATGCAATGGCAAGTGCCGCCAACGCAACCGGGCTGGGGACGGAACTGCCGATGTTGTCAAAGACTTTGGAGGGCACGAAAACCTATGACCCGCTTGCGGCGACAGCAGGAACGCTAGTTGGAAAGGGAATGCAGTACAACTTGTTCAATACCGCGATGGCGGGCACACCGCTTGCGCAGACTATGGGCAAGGCGGGCAATGCTGTTGTGGGGCAGGCAAAGAAAATCCCTGTGTTGGGGGATATTTTTGGCGCGGGGACCGGGGATGCGCTTGGACGCATTTTGACCGACACGACCGCAGACCTTGCGCTGGACACCTTGCCCACACTGGCGGATGATTTGAGCACCTATTCTGCCCAGCAGGAGGCAATCGCCAATGGGCAGACGGTAGACGACGCCTTGACCCCCGGTAAAATTGCTGGGAGCACAGCTAAAAACATTGCCGGGAACGTTGCCATGAATGCACTGCCGGAAATCGGCGGGGCGTTGTTCAACCGACTGAAAGGCACCGCGGGTGACGCTGCGCAGGATGCCTTGAAACAGGCAGACGATGCCGTGCAAGATGTGCAGAGCGCCGCACCGGCAAGAAACATTGTGCAGCCGAAAGCCACCGGCACAACCGGGCTTGCCGCGCAGATACAGCGTATGAACACGCCAGACGCGGCCAACCGCAGTGCACTTGATACACTGGATGAACTGCGCGGTCAGGTCAATTTGAACGGTGCGCAGGAAAAAGAGGCTGAACAGCTGCGCCGCGCCGTGTTGCAGCGCCAGCAGGAGATTGGCGATGAAGCCAAACTTGCTTTGCAAAATACGGACAGTTTGCCGATTGACGCGCAGGGTCAGGCAGGTTACAATGGAGCAAAGGCAGGTGTTGTAAATGAGAACTTGGGAGAAAACATTCCAGCAAACATTCGGGTCGATGCTGAATCTGGCGGAGGCAATGAACTGCAATCCGGAAGCGTTAGAGATGGACTTTCTGGACAAGCAGGTGAAGGCGGGCAAGGTAGCGCCGAGAGTGTGCTCGGACGAGGAGTACAAAGCAATGATGCGCGAAACGCTCAATCAGTGGCAGAGTGGGCGCAGACAATCACAGAAAAAGACCGCAGAAGCCCCTACACAAGACGCATAGAATCCCTGTACAGCCAGATTCAGAACGGTGCAAGCCGGGAAGACCTGGCAGAGGAAGCAAAAAGCATTGCGCTTGGTGTTGTTAGGGCTGAGGATTACGCTGAGCCATTGGATGAATCCGCAACGATTCTGAAAGACTATCTGAAAACTACACCTATCAAGGTCGATGCACAGACGCAGGGAGAGCTGCTGAATGCCAGCGGTCTCAAGACTTTGTCGCAGTACAATATCCAGAACGGCACGCATTTTTCGCTGAAAGATGGCGTGGATTACGACACTGCCATAACGGAAGTGTACGACATGATGGGCATGGGGAACCGCATACCGGACGGCAACGCGGCAGACGCCCTTATGGGACTTGTGCAGCAGAGCAAAGCCGGGCCTTTGGTTGATACCGATATGCGCGGAACCGTCATAGACTATATGCGGGATCGTATCCTTGATGGCCCCGGCAACGCACCGCTTGGCGGCGAGGATTTTGCAGACTGGTTAGATACGCAGTCTTTCGACCAGAATGCGCCTGACTATGTAAAACGGGTATATGAGCGCGGTGACGCTACAATGCCAACCATGAACACAGCGCCTACGACTGATGCCGGGGGCGCTGCATTTTTGCAGCCGACTGACACCGCGAGTGAGACTGTGCCGGGTTTGAACGTTGTGGAGAATGCTCGCCAGACGGCAGGAAACATCAGCGGGCAGAATGCAGCGCGGCCCCTGAATGGCAGCGAGAGTTTGCCGGAAAATGCGGTGGGCGCGGAAAGTACACAGTATGACCGCCGAGAGGTGGTAAACAAGGACTATGCGAACCAGCGTGCGATGGGCGGCAAAATTGATGCGGACGAGGCAGCGGCGGCAGGTATCGGACAACAAACCCATACCGTATACAGCAGGGCAGAAGGTAAAGATACCGCCAAACAGGATTTTGATTTGTTAGTACAGCAGAACGGCGATATTTTGAGCGCCGGGCGCACGGTTGCAGATGAATTGGCCCGAAAATCAGATGCCGGGGATTTTGATGCCAGCGACGTATATCGCGGTTATTATGCCGCCGACCAGCTGCAAAATATGCTGAACAGCTACGAAAAAGGCAGCGCAGATGCACAGTTGGTGCAGGCACAAATTGAAAACCTAAACCGCGCTGTCAGCGCTGGGCAGAGCAAAAATGCCCAAGCATTGAGCGCCGGGCGCTGGGCGCAAATTGACGAGTATACTCCCATCCGCAAGTTTGAACAAATCACGCAAAGAAAAGTAAATGATTTTGCGGAAACGCGAGACGGCAAGCAACTGGAATCTTTGGCATCAGATGTTATAGAAATGGCGAAGTCTGGGCCGCAAGACGAAGAATTTACCGCTTTTTTGAAGGCACAGGGCGTTGATGTTGGAGATAATCCACTAAACGCACAGATGGATGACCTTGCCAAGCGCATTAAGAGAATGGCAGATACAAAAGGTATCAAGGCCACCGATGAGCAAGCAAAATCTGCGGCTGCCAGCATTCTTGCCGGAGGCAATGCAGACGATGTGTTTAATGCAATGGCGCGTAAAACTCTCGGCATTGAGAATTTAAGCCAGGAAGATTACGACTATGTAAAAAACGCATTTGCAGAAATGGCCGATATGCCTGACAGCAAAGCACGTTACGAAAAGGAAATGGACGCATATAAGCGGCTTACCAAATATTTGCCTGCCAAAACATTTGGCGACAAGATGGAGAGTATCCGCTATCTGTCTATGCTGGGGAATACCAGAACCCACGCAAGAAATGTGCTTGGCAACGTATCGATGGGCGTTGTAACCCGCGCCAAAGACAATGTTTCCGGCGTGATGCAGCTTGCCTTGCCGAAAGACCAACGAACAAAAGCCGTTGGAACAACCCTTACAGCCGATGGCCGCAAGATGGTAGACCTTGCCAAAGAGTACGGGCAGAACAAAATGTATTCTGTTTTGTACAATGACGGTAAGTTCAATGCGGAAAGCGGGCTGCGTGCCGCACAGGATACGTTTACCAGCAAACCCGGGAAGGTGATCCAGAAAGCAGCTGACATCAACAGTGTTTTGCTGGAAAAAGAGGATAATATTTTCCTTACTTCGGCGTTTGGCAATGCAATGGCAAGCCAGCTGAAAGCGCGTGGCTATGACAGCAGCGTTTTTACAGCAACCGATGCAAAAAGCAAGCAGGCACTTGTGGATGCAGCTGCAACGGCTTTGCGCGATGCAAAAGAAGCCACATTCCACGAAGATAATTTTCTTTCCACTGCGCTGAAAAATTATCAGAACGATATTAAAGGGCACGGAGTAGGCGGAAAAATACTATGGGCGGTGGGCGAAGGAGTTTTACCGTTCAAGAAAACCCCGCTGAACATTGCCAAAAACGCAATGGAATACAATATTGTGGGTGGCACAGTAGAAGCCGCTTATCGCTATGCCGCAGGTGCAAGCAAGGCAGATGTAATTGATGCTGCGGCCAAAGGGCTGACCGGCACAGCATTGATGGGCATAGGCGGCATCCTTGCTTATAATGGACTGCTGAACGGCAGCAAGAGTGGAGATGACCGCGCCGATGCGTTTGATGAGATGACCGGCAAGCAGGAATATTCCATCAATATTCCCGGTAAAGGGACGTACACGATTGATTGGGCCAGCCCCGCAAGCGTACCGCTTTTGATGGGCGCCGAGATTGCCAATGAATGGCAGAACGACGGCCTAAGTGTTACAAAATTCCTTGACGCTGCGCGAAAAATCGGGAACCCGATTTTGGAAACCACAATGCTGCAAGGGTTGAATGATACGCTGGACAGCGTTAGTTATGCAGATTCTGACGATAAATTAGCAACGCTTCTCGGCGGGACGCTGGGCAGTTATGCACAGCAATATGTTCCAACCGCGCTTGGTCAAGTTGCTAGAACCATTGACCCTCTGCGCCGTTCCACCTATGGCGGCGGCGACACAAAGACCGAGCGGGATATTGGGTACAACACCCGAAAGATGGAAAACAAAATCCCAGGCTTGAGCATGAACAATGAACCGTACATTGACCAGTGGGGGCGCGAGGAAGCGAACCTGGACGGCACGGATGATACTGCGGGCGGAATGTTTTTGCGCGGGGCGTACAATTTTGGCAGTCCCGGATATTACAGCGCCGAAAATGTAACGCCTGTTGACGAGTATTTGCAAGGGCTGTACGGCAGTACGAACGACAGCCATGTTTACCCGGAGAAAGCCAGCAGTAAAATCACCGTTGACAGCGATGACTACTACATGACCCCGGAGGAAAAGACCGAGTATGCCAAGACGAGCGGTCAGACAGCCTATGACCTAGTTGACGAGTTACGGCAAAACAGTATGTTTTTGCAGTTGCCAGAAGACCAGCAGAGCGCACTTGTGCAGGATGCCTACAAGGTTGCCAAGACCGCTGGCGGCGTGGCCGCTGTTGGCGACGGCGTAAGCGGTGTGAACGCGAAGGAGTACGAGGCATACCGGGACGGCGGCGCGGAAGGATTCAGCCAATATGTGCTGATGAAGAACGCCACTGACCTTGTACGCGATGAAAAGCGGGAGTCAAGCGGCAACGAAAACGCCTCCCTGAACGCCGTGGAGAAATGGGACACGCTCTATTCGCAGTTTGGCGATGATGCAGTAAACAACTTTGTAAACAGCACTGACAAGGGCAGTATTGTGCGCAACATCAGCGACCTTGCCGGAGACAAGGCGGTTACCGCGTATATGCAGTCTTACAGTGCTGTGGCGAACACGCTGGACGACGGGCAGACCCCGGACAAGTTTACTGTTGGTTACGGCATGCAGAAATACGGCCTGAGTGGAGACGACTTTGCAAGGGCGTATCTGGCGGCATACTACAAGAAAGACAAGAACGGCAAGTACCCGGAAAAGGGCAGCAGCTATGCCGACAAGGCGGGCGCGGAGATTTACCAGAGCTACGGCGCAGATGCGCTCCAAGGCTGGGTAAACTACCGCGCTACAATTCCCGACGAAAACGGCAACGGCAAAGTCGATAAGGACGAAGCTATGGCGCGGCTGAACGAGATGGACTTGACGAACGAGCTACGACGTGCGTATCTGGCAAAAACCAACAAGCAGTGGAAGAATCCATATTGAGGTGCATGATGAAATTTGACTTTTGCATGAGCCGTACCGAATACGATGACCTTGTGTTCGGCTTGACGGACGAAGAACGGGAAGTGCTGGATTTACGGCGCAGAGGTCGGCGCAATGCCGACATTGCCGCCGAGCTGTATTGCAGCGAGCGCACGGTGAACCGCAGGGTGCGCAACATCAAAAATAAACTGCGGTGATAAGCGGGCAGCTATCCTTAGGGATGGCTGCCCGCTTTTTTTGTTTTGGCGCAAAAGTGACGTGATACTGGCGTGGGAATGGCCGACAGCGCGAGATGGATTGCGGTACAATGAAACCAGAAAGACGAGGTGAGCGTGATGTACTGGAACAACTACGGTATGCAGACCCCCTACAGCAACCCCTATGGGCAGACGATGCAGCAGGCGTTACAGCCGTGTAGCATCACGAAGGTGAGTGGTGAGAACGGCGCAAAGGCGTTTGGAATGGCACCGAATTCCAGCGCACTGCTGCTGGACGAGACAGCGCCGCTGGTATGGCTGAAAACAACGGACGGTGCAGGCTACCCGACACTGACTCCCTACACGATCACGCCGTACAAGGCCGCGCCGCCGGTGGATGTGGCGAGCCTTGAACAGCGCATTACAGCATTGGAGGCGAAATTCCATGACGAACCCGATCTTACAGGCGATGGGAAAAAGCACAATACCCAATAACCCCGCGGCGATGATACAGCAGTTTACGCAATTCAAGCAGCAGATGCAGGGGAAAGACCCGCAGAAAATCGTGGAGCAGATGCTTGCTGACGGGCGGATAAGCCAGCAGCAGTTTGAACAGCTGAAAGCGATAGCGGAAAATTTTAAGGGTGTGTTGTACTGATATAGGCCGGGTCGACACGGCTTATAAATACAAATCTTACGAAAGGATTGGATACTATGGACAATGGGTACTCTTTGAGCGACCTGCGCGCGGCGACCGGTGACGGCAACGGCTTCGGCGGAAACGGCGCATGGTGGATGGTGATTTTGTTCCTGATCTGCTTCATGGGCGGCGGCTTCTGGGGCAACCGGCAGGGCGAGTTTGGCCAGTATGCCACCGCTGCCAGCCAGCAGGAGATTTTGTTCGGCCAGCAGTTCGGGCAGATCAACGACCGTTTGACCAATCTGGGCAACGGCGTCTGCAACCTCGGCTTTGAGATGCAGGGCGGCATTGGTCAGCTTGGCAAGGAAGTGGCGTTAGCGCAGGCCGGTACGAACACGACCATCATGCAGACGGGCAACAGCATCCAGAGCCAGTTGGCGCAGTGCTGCTGCGAGAACCGGCTTGCGACGGCCAACCTGTCCGCGCAGATGGATCGCCAGACCTGCGACATCACGAACGCAATCCGCGCCGAAGGCGAGCATACCCGTGCGCTGATGCAGGCCAACGAGATTCAGCAGCTGCGCGATAAGGTAAACGCCTTGCAGATGGACAACCGCATGTACGGCGTGGTGCGTTACCCCAACGGCTACACCTACACGGCAGGCCCTAGCCCGTTCTGTGGCTACGGAAGCTGCGCATAATCGCTGTAACAGCGTCAGCCCGCACAGCGCTTGCCGTGCGGGCTTTTTTGAGGAAAGGAGTATAAGTTTTATGGCTTGCAATGAAAGGCTGAAAAATCCACATTTCAAGAGCGCACAGAACGCCTACAACAACACGGCACAGACGATGGCCGCGACCGCAACGCCCGTCAATGTACTGGGCATCCTGAACACAGATACCGGGTGCAGCATCGACACGAACGCGGGCGGATTTATCATCCGACACAGTGGGTTATACCGCATCAGCTATGACGTGACGTTTACGGCGGGCGCTGCAGGCACGGAAGTGCTGCAAGGTATGAAGGATACCGCTGCGCTGCCCTGCATGACGGCAAGCGCGACGGTGGCCGCGAACGAGGTTTCCACTTTCCATGTGGAAACTGTCGTGTACATCCCTGTATGCTGCGGCAGCACGCCGACAATCAGCGCCGTGCTAAGCGGCGTGGCCGGAACCGTGACCCACGTCTGCGCCAGCGTTGTGAAGCTGGCATGAGGTGCGCGAGATGGAGAAGATCAAGGCGTACAAGGAAAAGCTGGAACACGAGATTGACGAGTTTGTGGAAAACTATCCCGTGAACGAGCGCACCGTCGCGGCACTGACCGCGATGCTGGAATGCTGGGAGCACGTGAAGAACTGCACGGCCTGCGCCGAAGGCGGCGAGCTTACGCAGGAAGACGCGATGGCATGGATGTACCAGATGAAAAACGAGGACGGCACGTTCGGCGCACATTGGGATGTTGCGCAGACAAAGCCTTACATGGAGCCGCGCGGTGTGAGCTGCGAGGCGTGGAAGTGGGCCGCTGTTATGAACATGATGTACAGCGACTACTGCAAGGTAGCACGCAAGAACAGCGTGGACAGACCGGAGTTTTACGCAGACCTTGCGGCGGCGTTTTTGGAGGACAAGGACGCGCCGGAGGACAAGGCCGGGCGGTATTACCACAATATTGCGGCAGTGCAGGAATAAAAAATCAGCCCGCAGCTGACGAGGATTTTTCGGCAGTTGCGGGCTTTGCTGTGTCAGGGGAGAATATCAAGCTCCCAGCCGGAGGGAAGCTCTAAGAGAAACAGGCCGGTGCGTTCCTGCGCACGTACCCAGAAATCAGAACGGTTCAGTTCTTTTGCTGTATCACGGCGCGATTTTCCCTCAAAGTAAATGGCAATCAGGACAGATTGCTGGTCGGAGTTGAGGTGGTTCATAGCTTCGTGCCGCTTGGAATAGGCTGTGTTCATCTCGGCGCAGGCGCGGCAGTACCGGGCATAGGCTTTATCGTACCGCTCCGCCAGACGAGCCACCGGGTCAGAGTGGGCGTTGCCTTTGGGCATACCATCGGCGGGGTGAGCCGACATGGCGGCGTTGGATTCATATAATTTATCGCGGGCCTCAATAAAGGCTTTCTGATAGGCGGCGTATTTTTCCATCCATTTTTGACGCTGGGTGTTGCCTGCCGGGGTAGAAGTCATTTTAAAAGCCTCCTAACTATACGATAAATCGCAATGCCGATGCGGGTTACGACCAGCAGCGGCCAGAAAACAAGGGCAATAACGTTGTCTGCGCCGTCTACGGTTTCCATTCGGTCTGTGTGGTTGATGTACAGGACGGCGAGCAGGCCGCACAGGTCGTAAACACAGACGGCGGCGATAACAAGGATAATGGTCATGGCTTCACCTCCGTGGGTTTGTAGAGCGGCAGTTCTGTCCATGCGAGGACTTTTGTGTTAGTTCCGTGCGTAGGCTCACCACCCCATTGACCATTGAAAAATTGTCCACGATCCATTGTGCGGTACATGCGGTTGTAGTTGCCATAACGGAAGTATTCGTAGAAACACAGGTATTCTCCGTTTTTTTTTAGGCGGGTCATTCTGTGCATCGTGCCAAACGGTTGCTTTAGACTCCTCGATAGCGTCTAGCTTTTCTAACGCATCCCGGATTACCTTGACGGCGTTCTGGTAGCAATCGCATTCGTGGCAGTGACCCTTGTCGAGATCCTGCACGCAATCACTGCAAAATCCGTATTTTATAGCGATGTTAAAGGCTCGTTCGTAGGTTTTGTTAGTCATTGTGTGTCTCCTTTGGTGGTTCTGGCAGCGGCATCCAGTGTGTGACGTGTGTCAAATCTTCTGGATAAGACATTGGAGAGTTCCAGTACCAGTCAACAATACCGTTTTTCCTTGGCGTAGTTTCTCTCCATGCGATTGAAATTGAAGTACTGTTAAATGCATCATACACAAGAACTTCATCAAAGACATCCGGCAGTCTGTCTTTAACGCTTATCCAGTCAGTCATCTGTGTTCACCATCCTTTTGCCGCATTCCGGGCAAAAATTATAAGCAGCGAAAGAAATTGCATTACAGGCTGAACATACAACATTTGTGCTTCCGGCGCTATCTCTTATCCAGTGCGCCGTAGGTCGCAGGGATTCCGGGTCGATGGTAGGGGCTGCATCAATGGCTTTTTTGATTATGAAATAGACGGTCGATGTGTACAAGCTTTCCTTGTACCTAATTTCATCAAGAACATTCTGCATTGCATCTTCTGCATAAATCAGCCGTTTCATTTCATCAATTCTCCTTTCGGCTGGCTTGCGCCCGGAATCGGGCGACCTATTGTTGTGCTCATTCTGATACCTCCTCTACGCACGCCATGCTCTGGCGCAGATTGAGCGATTTTGGGTTAAGAATACAAGCCGGTGCGACAGCACCGTTGAGACACGCACCAACGCAGCCAAACCGATCACCAATATCCGCAGCGCGAACCATAGCCGCGCCGCATCCCGTGTCGGAATCCTTGTAACCGCAAAACCATGGTGTGGCAGTCCAAATCCAGCTGTCGTAGTGCGGAATGTAATCGCGATACTTTCGGTACTCGTCACAAGTGAGGATGAAAACATCGTCCATGACAGTAACCGTGTTATATGCTCTATCTCCGTTATCTGCAACAAGGTCAACTTCATGAAGAATAAGATTATCGTTGCCGATAACTTTAACAAGACCCAAAACTTCTTTGTGAAGTAAACTTGTTCTGTAGTTATTCCAGTTGCCTTTTTCATCGGTGTACCGATTGTCCGGGCAGAACTTTACTTTTTTTGCCAACGGTTCAGCCATAATAGCCAGCACGCCGCCGTCAGGGTGATTCGGGTCAAGGCAAACCCACTCGAAGCCTTTGAACATAAAGTGTTCGCCTGGGCGCAGGGTTGTGATGTTAGTCATTGTCGGCTACCTCCATAAGCCAAAATGTTTTTCTACAATCCTCACATAATATATGATTGCAGTGCGCGGCATTTTTAAGCCCTTTTACAACCGTTGCAGGGCAAATGTCAATTACGTCGTCTTTCATAGGAACCTTCGGGAACATCTTCAAGAACTCGCTCTGGCGGGTCTTTACGGGGTGGTCTTTTGCCCATTGCTCAACAATAGCTACATTTTTTTTGTAATAATCTTCATCTTCTTTCATAAATACCGATGCTGGTGTTCTACACCGTTGTCGCACAACGTCATACATTTCACAAGCTGCACATCCGCCTTTATTCCGAATCGTTTCTTTGCACATCTTGATTCTGTATTTCTCATATTCAACTGCGTCCATAGTCTTACTCCTTATCGTATCCGCGCTGCACGTACTGCCCATAGGTCAGGCCCAGGGCGTCGGCTTCGCGTACGCATTGCTCAATTGGCTTTACGAGCCCGTGAAGCAACGCGGCATTTTTGATTCTCTTTCTCTGCTTTCTTTCTCTATCTCGCTCGTTAGAAAGCATCCTGCGGCACTCGTCGCAATAAATTTGCCTGCCTGTTACTGGTGTTGCCCCGCAGTTTTGGCACAGTTTAATTTTTTTCTCTATTTTCATAGTGGCTCCTCTGTTTTCGGCACATCCACGCCGATATTCTGCAATGTCACTTGTGCCCAAAGGTCTGCAAGCTGGTCGTTGCGGTACTCATTGTATTTGTCGGCTACCGGGCCGGTCATGCAATTTTGGATTTTAACCAGCGTCCGGCGGGACAATCCTGCCTGATAACAGGCCAGCAGGCAAAGATATGTTGCTCTCGTGGCAATGTCGTTGCGCTCTTTCATTACCGCTTCATGGGCGCGGGATTGAATGCCCTTGATTTTTTCTTCGGCGTATTCATCAACGGCTTTCTGCAATGCCGGGGTAGGGTGTAGTCTGGCTTTCACGTCTTTCAACTCTTTCCTGTTTTGTACAATCCATATTTTCTGACATCGCGGCGGATTTTAATGCCGCGCTCTGCATCTGCCGCGTCCGCTGCGGCATCTGCAAGCCGCTGTGCGCGGATTTTCTCGAACATGGCCGCATACTCGCCGTAGCGATTGCAAACGCTGTGGCAGTGCGCATGGCGGTCTGGGCAGTCTTTACATGGGCTGGTCATCGTCCGGCATCTCCTCGATAAAAATTTCGGTGCGGGGGTTGGCTTTGTCATACAGTACGCGGGAGCCGTCTGTTGCTGCTACGATGTTGCTGTTGTCATCTTTCAAAATTCTGGCATCAACCAGAATATCCATGATGGCGCTTTCAAGGTTTGTTTTATCTACCCTGTGCCGTGTAGGCATGTAATACAAGCACTTGACATTGTAGCGACCGTCTAGCGGATTTTTGGGCGCTGGTTTTAAAAATATCTTGGCAGTTCTCGCGTACTTTAAGTAGGCTGCGCTTGGCAGCACTTTTGCGTACTTGCCCTTATGACATACCGGGCAGTGTGCGCCAACGTATCCGATGCGTGGGCTGTTCTTTTTGGTGATAGGGGGCAGGGAGATTATGTATTTTTGTATCACAGTACAATCTCCTTTACTTTCTCGTCGTTCATGGCTTTACCTCGACAGCAAATTTAGAAGTGCGTGAATTCCACGCAAACGGTCGTATCTAAGAATTTTGCCCGTTCCAGCCCAAAACTGAAACAGTTTTCCATCTGACTTTCTTTTGCAATGGAAGTGCCCGGTTTGGTCGTTTTTCAGAACAAATTCGATATTATTCAGTTCAAACTGGTTGATTGCGTATGAAATTCGGTCTGGATTTTTTGCAACCCGTTTCCTATGAACTTCTTCGGCATAAAGGTGATAACCGCCGTCAAAAGTCTCGGCAGGGTCATTTTCGCGCTCAGCCTTTGTCATATCTCTGTACCTCGCGTCTCAGAACGGCAAATCGCCCTCGTCCTCAATGAGGGCATAGTCTGCATCCGGTTCGCCCTGCGTGCGCTGGGAGGGGGCTGCGGGGCGCTGTGTGGCGTTCTGCGGGGCCGGGTTGGTACTTTCCTTACTGCCGCAGAAATTCGCGTTATTGGCCACGATTTCGACGGCTGTGCGGTTCTGGCCGTTCTTGTCCTGATACTGGCGGGTCTGCAAGCGGCCATCAATGGCAATCAGCGCACCTTTGGGGAAGTATTTGCAGATGAACTCTGCGGTTTTGCCCCAGGCCACGACATCCAGCCAGTCTGCTTGATTCTGACCGTTGGCATCCTTGCGCCCACGGTCACAAGCAATGCGAAAGGATGCAACGCTCTTGCCGGTAGTAGTCTGGCGAAGCTCCGGGTAGCGGGCAAGTCTGCCCATGATAGCAACAACATTCAGCATATTTTCACCTCAACATGAAATTTTCTCTTGCGTGCGCTGCCCAAATAATACCTGTTTATAGCTCTCCGGAGCCGCGCTGCCAAGTTGTAACACACCAGCAGAAAACCACTTTGGCAGCGGGATACCAAGCTCCGTGTACCTGTCCCATGCAAGGCGCATTGCCCAGTTCTCGTCAACATTGTATGCGCTATACCTAATAGCAACTTCCCGAATTTCGCTGACTTTCGGCTTAAAGCTGTTCGTTTTGGAAAGCTCCTGCACCGCTTTCAACGCCGCATTGTATGGAATATCAGCCAGTGATGCCGCCCACGCCTTTGCGGTTTCTTCTTCATCCGTTCGATTGCAAATGTTATCCCAGTAATTCATAGCCAGCGACAGAAGCGCCGCCGTCTGCTGATAAGTCATCTGCCATGCCTCCTTTCGCGATTTCGCGCAGCTTTTCTTGTGTGGTTTTCATCTGATTCCGTTGTGAAGTTCCTTTCTGCTGGCTTCTGGCCTCTTTCTCGGCAAGATACGCCGCGCGGGTGGTAATGTCCTTTTGCAGGCAATCGCGCAAGATTGCCTGCGCATAGCCCCACGAACGCTTATTGTTGATAGCGGCCTGATTGATTGCCTCGCAAACAAGGTCAGGCTCTACCTGATCCAGATAGCCCACAATGCTATCAAAAGCGGCACGAGGTAGTGCGCCGATGTTCTGCTCGTAGCAATCTACGCATTGTTGCCAGCTTTCGCGCGCTTGCGCGGTAGTCGTAGTAGTAATATATTCTATTTTCTATTTTCTCTTTTTGGTTTTGTTGGGTTTCTTTGGGTTTTTCTGGGTTTTGTTGGGTTTCTTTGGGTTTTCTCGGGCGGCCGCCCTTTGAACCGTTCTTCGCCTGCTTTTCCAAGAATTCATGGTCAATATCAATGTTTCGCCGCATTACAGGCCACAGAACACGTTCACTCCCGCTGAACTTTGGCGTTGCTCCGTCTAGCTCATAATCGAGCATTGCACGCACCAAACGCCCTACCTCAGCGTCACTGAGCGTCTCAAAATAGCATCTGTAATCGAGCCATAATTTGATATAGGCTGTTTTATCCATATTCAGTTGTCCTTTTCTTGATGGCAGTGCATATAGATGTATTCGGAATGCGCTGTCATGTTCTGGTATAGCCAATCGTCGGCTTTCTCTTTACTTA